>Ga0256827_10001621_pt1 | contig 14438 bp, 11 predicted proteins | sample CV84metaG_FD_185977 | JGI IMG/M metagenome (GOLD analysis project Ga0256827, IMG submission 185977) | Hydrothermal vent microbial communities from East Pacific Rise, Pacific Ocean - CV84 | ecosystem: Environmental > Aquatic > Marine > Hydrothermal vents | place: Pacific Ocean: East Pacific Rise... | reverse complement strand
ATCAACTTTTGGAAGTAAATTTATTAGAGCTTCAAGTTTACCTGAAACTTTACTTCCACCTACTATCGCAGCAAAAGGACGAACTGGTTCATTGATAAGTTTCGCAAAAAACTTTATCTCTCTTTCTAGTAAAAATCCTGCAGCTTTATGTTCAGTATCAAAAAAATGTGTAATACCTTCAACAGATGAATGGGCACGATGACTTACACCAAAAGCATCATTGATATAAAAATCTGCTAAAGAAGCTAATTTTTTAGATAATTCTTCATCATTTTTAGTTTCACCAGCTTCATAACGAAGATTTTCTAAAAGTAATACTTCCCCACTTTTTAAAACAGAAGCTTTTGAAACGGCATCTTCACCAACAACATCTTTAGCTAAGATAATATCTCTTTTTAGTAAATTATGAAGTCTTTTTGCTACTGGAGCAAGAGAGTATTTTTCAATCATCTCACCATTTGGACGACCCAAATGAGAAGCTAAAATAACTGAACAATCTTGATCTAAACAAAAGTTTATTGTTGCAACTGCTGAACGGATTCTTCTGTCATCAGAGATATTTAAAAACTCATCCATTGGTACATTAAAATCACAACGGATAAAAACTTTTTTGTTTTCTAAATCTAGGTTTTTTATGTTTAAAAGTTCCAAAAAATTCCCTTATTTAGTGATATGTAAAGCCATATCTACAAGTCTCATAGAATAACCCCACTCATTATCATACCAAGCCATGATTTTAACCATATTTCCACCAATAACTTGAGTTAAATCTTCAGCTACGATAGAACTATAATTACAACCTACAAAATCTTGAGATACTCTCATCTCTTTATCCATAAGTAAAAGACCTTTTAAGTTTGTATCAGCAGCTTTGTTAAAAACTTCTGTAACTTCCTCTTTCGTAGTGTCTTTTCTAACAACAACATTTAAGTCAACCATAGAAACATCTGGAGTTGGAACACGAACAGACTGACCATGTAATCTACCTTTTAGTTGAGGCATAACAAGACTGATAGCTTTTGCAGCACCTGTTGTAGTAGGTATCATGTTTATAGCACCTGCTCTTGCTCTTCTTTTATCTTTAGAATGTTTTACATCTAAAATATTTTGGTCATTTGTATATGAATGTATAGTTGTCATAAGACCTTTTTCTATACCAAATGCATCATCTAAAACTTTTGCTACAGGTCCAAGACAGTTTGTAGTACAAGATGCATTTGAAACTATTTTTTGACCAGCATAAAGATGCTCATTTACACCCATTACAAATGTATCTGTTGCAGTATCTTTCGAAGGAGCTGAAAATAAAACTTTTTCAACACCGTTATCTATATGAACTTGTGCAGATTCTTGAGTTAAAAATACACCTGTACACTCTAAAACTAAATCAGCACCACAATCAGCAAATTTTAGATTTTTAGGATCACGGTCTGAAAATACTCTAATTTTATGTCCATCAATACTAATATGTTCATCATCAACTTGCACAACTTCACTGTTAAATGTTCCATGAACTGAATCATTTTTTAAAAGATAAAGCATCATATCCATGCTAGCCATATCATTGATAGCTACTAATTCCACATCGTCTCTAAATGCTACTATTCTAGCAACACATCTTCCAATTCTTCCAAAACCATTGATTGCTATTTTTAATGCCATATTGTTCCTTATTGATATTTAATAAAATAAAATTCGGTTATTATACAAAAAATTAGTTATAATTCGGTTTAAATGGATAAAACACAAACTATTGCACTTTTTGGTGGCTCTTTTGACCCACCACATATTGGTCATGAAAAAATTGTAAAAGCTTTACTTGATTTAGAATATATAGATAAAGTTATCGTTATGCCGACTTTTCTAAATCCATTTAAATCAAAATCTCATGCTTCTGCAAAATTAAGATTTAAATGGTTAAATCAAATTTTTGAAAAAAACACTGATGTAATCGTATCTGAATATGAAGTAAAACAGAATAAAAAAATACCTACTATAGAAACTGTTGAGTATCTTTTAACGAAATATAGTAAAATATTTTTAATAATAGGTGCAGATAATCTAATCTCATTAAAAAAATGGCATAATTATGATAAACTTAAAGTAAAAGTTTCATTTTTGATAGTTCATAGAAATAATATTGAAATTCCAAAATCTTTTTCAAAACTAAAAATAGAAGAAAATATATCTTCTAGCGAGTTAAGAAAAAATATTAATAGTTTAAAATTACCAAAATCTTGTTCTCAAGAGATTAGTAAATATTATCAAAGGATTTTATAATGAAAGTAATGATTGTTGATGATTCAAAAACAATTATAAAAGTTTTAAATTCACTATTGAAAAATAAGATTAGTAAAGATTTAGAAATTATAGAGTGTAGTAGTGGTGAAGAAGCTATAGTAAAGTTAAAAGAAGATCATGTAGATTTAATACTACTTGATGTTGTAATGAATGGTTTAGATGGTTATGAAACATGTCAAATAATCAAAAAAGAACCTGAAACAAATTCTATTCCAATTATATTTTTAACTTCAAAAAATGAAGAAAAAGATATTTTAAGAGGTTTTGAAGTTGGTGGTGTTGATTATATATTTAAACCATTTCGTGAAGCTGAGTTTATAGCAAGAGTTAATCTTCAACTAGAAGTTATAGAACTTAAAAAACAAGAGTTTGAAGATATTCAAAGTGAAGTTTTACTTAAAGTTGGAGAGATAGGGGAAAGCCGTTCTAAAGAGACAGCCAACCATGTAAAAAGAGTAGCTGAGTATTCATATCTGTTAGCTAAACTATATGGTTTATCGGAGAGAGAATCAAAGATATTGTATAGTGCTTCACCTATGCATGATATTGGAAAAGTATCTATTCCAGATGCTATACTCAATAAACCAGCTAGTTTCACTGATGAAGAATTTTTGATTATGCAAAGCCATTCAACTGCTGGCTATGAACTTTTTAAAGAATCTGAAGGTGAGATACTAAAAGCTGCTTCTATAGTAGCACATGAACATCATGAAAAATTCAATGGACGAGGTTATCCTAGAAAATTAAAAGGTAATGAGATCCATATATATGGACGAATCACAGCAGTGGCTGATGTATTTGATGCACTAGGAAGTGATAGAGTATATAAAAAAGCATGGGAAGATGAAAGAATTGAAAAGTTATTTCTTGAAGAAAGAGGTGAACATTTTGATCCAAATTTAATTGACTTATTTTTAACAAATATAAAAAAATTCAAAAAAATAAGAGATAAATTAAAAGATATAATTACAGTAGAGGATAAGAATCAGGATAAAAAGAAAAAGAAAGACAAAAAAGACAAGAAGAAAAAAAAACAAAAAAAAGATAAAAACAAGGAAACATAAACAATGGAACAAACAAAAAGAATAGAAAAGATAACAGCAGTGCTAGATGCAAATAAAGCAGAGAATATTGAAGTTTTTGATTTAAAAACTAAAAATTATTTTGTAGATTATGCAATAATAACATCTTCACTTGGACAAAGACATACATTAGCATTACTTGACCACCTAAAAAAGACCTAAAACCAGCAGAAAAGTTTAATTTTGTTGATGAAAGTGGTGATTGGGTTGTAGTAGATTTAGGAGATGTACTTATTCATATTATGACAGCTGAATATAGAATCAAATACGATATAGAAAACTTTTTAAGTTCACTTAAAAATGGTATAGATGGGGAGGCTTTATAGCCTTCACCATATATACTTTTATTATTCTGTCAACTCTTTAATATTTAAAATACTATCAATATCTAAAACAGCAATCATACTCTTCTTATCTTTTTTAAGACCTTGAACATACTTAGGATCCATACCAATACTCATATCTGGAGTAATACAAAGATCATCAATATCTACCGTTTTCGTTTCCTTTATCTTATCTATAACAACACCAATAAGTTTATTTTCATCAGTTTTGACAACTATAATAACAGTATCTTCAAAATAATTCGGCTTTGTTTTTGAAAATTTAACTCTTAAATCTACTACAGGAATAACCTCTCCTCTTAGATTTGTAAATCCAAGTATCCATGGCTTTTCAATTGCTACTGGTGTTATTATAGTATTTTTATAAACTAAAATAACCTTAGTTTTTGACAACTCAATTGCATAAGTAGCATTTAAAAAATTAAATATTATTAACTCCATGATTGCTCCATTCTAATATCTACAATATTCATAATATCTAAAATTAAACCTATACTACCATTTCCACGAATTGTTGCAGCAGATATACCATCTATCTTTCTATAATTTTTATCTAAAGATTTTACAACTATTTGTTCTTTTTCCAAAAAGTTATCTACAAGTAAAGCAACTTTATTCATATCTATTTGAGTTACAATAAGCATTGCATTCTCAAGTTTTTCATATCTAGGCTCTAATGAAAAAAATTCATGTAACTTAATAATTGGTATAAATTCATCTCTAAGCATTAAAATTTCTTTATCTTCATCACCAACATACTTAATCATATCTTTTGTTGGTTGCAAAGACTCTAAAATCATATTTAAAGGCATAATAAATACTTGAGAACCTATCTCAACATTTAAACCATCCAATATAGCTAGAGTTAATGGTAATACAATTTTAAATGTAGTACCTTTATTTTTTCTAGTTTGAATTTTTATATAGCCACCCAAAGTATTTATATTGTTTTGAACAACATCCATTCCAACACCACGACCAGAAATATCACTTACTTCATCAGCAGTTGATAAACCTGGTGCAAAAATTAGCATTGATTTTTCATTATCATCCATTACTAAGGCATCATCTTCAGAAATAACACCATTTTCAATAGCTTTTTGACAAACTTTTTTTACATTTATACCAGCACCATCGTCAATTATACTGATAATAATATGTCCACTTTCTTGAATTGTACTTATTTTCAATGTACCTGTTGGATTCTTACCTAACTTTTCTCTAACTTCTGGTGTTTCAAAACCATGATCCATTGAATTCCGAATAATATGAGTAAGTGGATCCATCAATCCTTCCATCATAAGCTTATCAATTTCAACATTTTCACCATCAAAAAGAAGTTCAACTTTTTTATTTAATTTTTTATTTAAATCTCGTATAATTTTTGGAAATTTTTGATATACACTATCCATAGGTGTCATTCTAACAGACATAACAGCCTCTTGAAGTTCACGAATTTCCCTATCTATAATTTCAAGTCTTTCTTCTAAACCTCTATTGTTAGTATGTTCTGCTAATTCTTTTGAGTATTCAAAAAGCATACTTTTTGTAATAACAAGATCACCAACTCTATTCATAAGAAAATCTATTTTATCTAAACCAACTCGAATAGAGCTAGATGCTGCCATTCTTTTAATTGTTTGCTTAACAGGTTTAATCTCTTGTTGTTTTGGTTGTTCAGTTATCTCTTCTTTTTTTATAGGTTCAGGATTAACAATCTTTTCTAAAAGATTCTTTTTTAAATTTTTAATAGGTCTAGTACTTATTTCAATACTTTTTTCTTTACTTTTATTCTCTTCAAATAATACAAAAGATTCATGATTTTCAAGATCACTTTTATCATGAAAAAGTTCATAACCTTTATTAAGTTTAGAATCAGCAATAATATTTTTTATATTCTCTTCAACATCTTTTAAATGTTTATCATATTCAGAAATATCTACATCATCATTAATTTCATCATCTGCAATATCCTGAGCTATAGCCATAGCAAAAATAAGATATTTATTTATCTCTTTAGAATATATAATTTCTTTATCTCTAGCCATATCTAAAAGAGTTTCTATAGAGTGTAAATAATTAGATGTATATTCAAGATTCATAAATAAAGCTGTACCTTTTAATGTATGAACATACCTAAAAAGTTCTCTTAAAAATTCTTCATCATATACTATTATTTTAGTTCCTGCTTCTAAAGAATCATTTATACTATTTACTAAATCAACGAATTCACCTAAATAAGCTTTATTTAAATGAATTTCTTTTTTTTTCTTTTTCTCAGATGGCTTTAACTCTTCTTTTACTTCACTATTATTTAAGTTCTTAATTTTATTAATTAAATTATTTAGTGTAATTTCAAATTTCTCCAAATCCAACTTAGAGTTTAGTTCATCTTCAAAAATGATTTGCATTTCATCAGATGAGTCTATTATAAAATCAATCACTTTTGGATTTACAATTTGTTTAGAACTTCTGATATCTTCCATAAAAGTTTCTAAATAATGTACATACCTACTAAAATATTCAAATCCAACTGCATTTGAACTACCCTTTAGTGTATGCATATCACGAAAAAGTGCATTTATATCTTCTGTAATAAAAGAACCATGTTCTTCTACTCTTATAAGTATAGATTCTACAGATTCAAATATCTCTTGTGCTTCTTCTGCAAAAAAATCTTTCATACTATCAGACATCTATAATTAACCTCTAGTATTTTTAATTTTTTTAATATGCACCTCTTGGTCTAAGGCATCTGCTATACTATTTAATTCATTTGTGATACTAGTAGTATTGTTCATAACAGATTTATTAGACTCAAGCATCTCTCTAAGATGTTCTATCAATTTTTGAATATCATGGGATTTTTCCAACTCTTTATTCGCATTTTTTGTAACACTTTCAACCATAGTTGTAGTGCCAGTAATTTGAGAATAAACTTTTGAAAAGTTTTCTTTCATATTTTTAGATATGCTGATACCCTCTTTAGTTTTGTTATGAGTTTGTTCAACAAGTTCTTTTATCTCTTTTGCAGCTTCTGCACTTTTACTCGCTAGATTTCTAACCTCTTGAGCAACAACAGCAAAACCTTTACCAGCTTCTCCTGCCGTAGCAGCTTCAACAGCAGCATTTAGTGAAAGAATATTTGTTTGAAATGATATAGAATCAATAATACCAATAGCATCTTCAATAGCTTCAGTAGATGAACTTATTTCACTCATAGCTTCTAGTGTGTCATCAGCTAATTGTCCACCAATTTTAGCAAGTCTTGTAGAATCATTTGCAGCCTCACTCATCATTTTTGTTTTTTCAACAGTATCTGAAATTGTTTTACTAATATCATCAATTTGTTTTGTAACTAATTCATTGTTCTTATTACTTTTATCCATGAATATAGTTAATTCACCGACACTACTTTGTAAATCTTTTGATGATTTTTGAAGTTGTTGAGATTTACTTGTAAGTGATTCTACAATTTTTTCAGATGATTTTTCAAGAGCATCACCTAGTGAGTTTACACCATCTACCAATATTTTAAGCTCACCTGTCATTGGTATATTTACTCTTGAATCAAAATGATTACTTTGATAACTATCAAGTGTATTTAAAATTGTTTGTAATGTACCTTGCATAGATATAAGAAACTTATTAATATTTAACTTTAAATCTTTGATTTGTGGATTTTCTGGTTCTGATTTTACAAGTTGTGAGAAATCACCAGTTTCAAGTTTATCTGTTATCACACCTATCTCAGAAACTGTAGCTTGATCTTTTTTAAGACCAATTTGTAATAGTTCTATTTGATTATTTATATCTTGAGATATTTTTTGGAATTCACCATTATCATTTATATCTATCTTATGGACAGTATCTGTTTTTCTTGATATATAGTTAAAGAAATCACTCATACCTTTATCTAGCTTACTAATATTCTCAATTATTCCTCTAAAAAATACATAAAGAAGTAAATTTAAGATAATATTTACTAATAAAATAATAACAAACATTACAATGTTTTCATGGACTATATCTATGGAATCACTAGATTTATCTCTAATTTTTTGATTATTAGCTAATTGTCTATTTATCTCATTATATATAGACTTTAAGTTGTTTCTAACAGGTTTTCCTGTTATTAAATTTTCTTTTATATCAGATATCTCTTCACTAATTACTGGATCATGCAACTGAAGTCCATAATCATAGAATTGATTTATATAAATATCAGAACTTCTAATTTGCATCTTCAAAACAAGTTCTTTTAAACTATGTAAATTTAAACTTTGCTCATAATTTTGCTTAGCAATATCAACATTTTCTTTAATACCAAATAATCTACTAGCAATTGATACCTGTAATATCAAAAATGCTATAAATATAATTATCCCTAAAACTAAGTTTTTTCTTTTAATGCTCATCTTCTTAACTCCTTAAATGTTATCGTTAATATATCTATAAAGCTTATCTAAATCAGATTTATTTATCAGATCCATCGCCCCTAAATTTTTAACTTTATCTAAAACACCTCTATTTGTCATACTAGTTAATGATAAAATAGGTATATTTTTATACTTTTCTGAATTTTTCACATACTTAATAACCTGATACCCATTTTTAATAGGCATTTCTAAGTCTGTAATAATTATACCTATTTTTTCTGAATCTATTTTTTCTATTCTGTCTATAAGTAATTGACCATTTTCATATATTTCATACTTAACTCCAAGTTTTGTAAAAAACTCATTAAGCTTATCTATTACAATAATACTATCTTCTGCTACTAAAACCATTTTCTTAGAATCTATAGCTTTAACATCACCAATACTCTCTATATCATAGATAGTAGTACCACTTGATGTATGACTAGTCCCTAAATCATACAACAATTTTTCTGCATCAAAAACTATACATAATTTTTGTTCTTTTTTTACTTCTACTTCTGTTACATAAGAAATTTTTGGATCTTCAGAACTTGGAACTTTTAATTCACTTGATTTCATCTCTTGAATTCTAATAATATCTTTAGCTAAAATTCCTATCTTTTTTTCATTATAGTTACAAATAATAATAATTTTATATAAATCACTATTGATCTCTTCACCTATCCAATAATCTAAATTTACAATAGAAACCATTTCACCACGAAGATTTAAGACACCTTCAACTAAACCATTTCTTGATGGAGTAGCTACTATTTCAACATTTTCTCTAATTAAAAAACTTTCTATTTTTGATATATTAATAGCATATATTTGATTACTTCCAGTATAAAATACAGCAAGTTGCATTACATTTCTTAAATGACTTTTGGTCATATATTCTATATTTTGCTGAATATCTCCACTATGACCTAAATCATTAAACATTTCTTTCCTTTAAAACAATATCTATTATTCTTTTTGTAAAAGAAACTGTACCTGGTTCTGAAAATGGTTTAATTAAATAACCATTAACACCTTTGTTCACCATTTTTCTTACATTATCTGTTGAATCTTCAGTTGTAGCCATAATAATTTTCAAATCAGGGTAAATATTTAATTCATTTATCATATTTACAACTTCTTCACCATCCATAATAGGCATATTCCAATCTAATAACATAACATCTATATTATGTTGTTTTAGCATCTTCATAGCATTATGACCATCTTTTGCTTCATAAACTTCTACATTTTTAAAATTATTTAATATTGTATCTTTTAATATCATTCGCATAGTATCACTATCATCAACAGTCAAAATTCTTACAATATTATCAGTTTCTCTTTTTAAATAAAGATTCTCAGTTTTATATATTTTATCTTCTTTTGTATAAAATATTTTATTTTCTTGTACTATAAAACTATCAGCTTTTATTTTTGCTATTTTTGTAAATTTATGTTTGTTATTTATAAGTAAAAGTTTTTTCTTATCTAATACAAATAAATTTGTATTATAAAAAATATTTTGAATATTTACACCAGTATATAAAATATCTCTTTTATTTTGTTTAAAATAATATATAACTACTTTATTATCAACAATATACATAATTTTCTCATCGTTACCAACTATATGTGAGATTATTGAAGTTTCACTTATTTTTGATATTATTGTCCTATCTACAATATTTGAAATAAATATTTCATTATTACTTAAAACACTTACTATTGATTCACTATTAAAAAATATAAAATCTATAGCATTATTAGATATTTTAAATTGCATATCTTTTTTCTTAGATAACATAGAAATTATACTTATCACACCATCATCTCTACCCAATAAAAGTATAGTTTCTGCTAAAGCCATAGAGTTTATTTTTTCAGATATATCTAATTCTATTTTAACAATTAACTCTTTTTTTATAAAATTCTTAATCTCTAAATAATTACCATTTAATACAGCTATTTTATTAAATGCACTTACAACTAAATCAGCAAATACATTTAACTTTATTATCTTCTTCAGATTAACATCATAAACTTGTAATCTATCTTGAAAAAAATTTATTATACAACCATCATCTTTATATAATGTTCCAGATTTCAACATTCTAATCCTTTTAGAACAAATAATTTAACTCTACTCTATACTCATTATATGACCAATCAGTTTTTGTATTACCATTCATATCTTTTGTATCTGATTTTGCATCACTTAAACCAACCCTTACTTTCAGTTGTGTATTCTTTCCAATATTTTGACGAGCATCTATATGTAATATATTATTATCAGATGAAACCCCTGGTTTTTTATCATCAAAATCTTGTATAGCATAACGAGCCATCAAACTAAAACCATCTATCATACCAGCTTTACCAAAATCATAACCAGCTCTAATCATATATGTTCTAGTATTTGCATACCAATTATACTGAGCCATTGCACGAGTAAATCCACCTGTTGGAAAACCTCTCCATGGAGCTACTATATCTGCTTTATCAGCAATATAAGAATAACCTAAACGACCAAGAAATGCACCAGTTTTAAAATCTATTCTTGCAGCTACAAGGTACGATTCTAAAGAATTTGGATTAGTATAACCATCATTTTTAGCTTTTAAATTTGCCACATTATAATTTGCATTTAAATTATCAAATTGCTTCATGTACCTAATACCAGGTATAATTTTAAAATTATCTGTAGCGTTTATAGTATAATGAGCTTCTAAAGTAAGGTTACTAACAACACTTGGCACAACAGCATAAGAAACTGTTGTTTTGAGATTTTTAATTGACTTATTTGTAATAGAAGCAATAATAAGTTTATTATCTCCCCCTACTCTAGAGATAGTTAAATTTTTATTTGATGCTGAATCATCATTTTGTGTCCAACCATCAACGGCAATTACATCATGTGAAGTTGTATGATCACGAAGCTTTTGTTTAGCTATATAAGCTAAAGAAAGAGTTGTTTTATCTATATCTTTAGATGTTAAACTTACCCCATCAAATGTATTTGGTATCATTTTAGTATCATTAGATTTAGTAAATACACTTTCATGCATAAAACGACCAATTTTTATAGTTGTTTTTGCAACATCAGCCTGTATATATGCTTGACCTAAAACAGTCATACCATAATCATCACTTCGACTTAATCTATAACGAGAAAAAGTATCTTTACCTGCTTTTACCTTACTAGCCTTACTAGCATCCATTCTATACCAAGCTGGATTTTGAGTAGTATAACCAGCTATAGTAGCACTTATACCATTTAAAGGAGCAGTCTTATAAACTAAAGAAGCTCCTATTCCCATAGCTTTATTATTTTCTTTTTTATCCCAAGCCCAATAAAAAGTATTTGTTCTAAATCTACCATAAAATAAACCTTCACTAAAAGCTTCCGAAAGAGTATTTACAGATTCTGGTGTTTTTGTATATTTAACCTGCATATTATTTTTTAGAGTCACTTTATCAGACTTTAAAGTTGCATGTAGAGAACTACTTAAAACTAACGAACTTAATAACACTAAACTATATTTTATTTTTTTCATAATTTTATTACCTTTTTATTTTATTTTTTCTCTAAGCATACTATCTAGTTTACTAAATAATTCTCTAGAAGCTTCTTCTGTATCTTTAAATAATGAAATTACTTTATCATTATCAATAACTTGTGAATCTTTTGTAATTTTCATAATTTGAGATATATTATTATGAACTTTAGCATGAGGATTATCCATAGATTTATATGAATTAGTAGTTCCAAATTCTTTTTTACCAGAATCTATGTACCATTGTCCAAAACGGCAAGATTTATGGTCACTTAATGTTATATTTGAATTTCCATCAAGCACAGAAGCATATGCATTATTTTTATATACCATATGATCTAATTTTGCCATATTTGTAAATAATTCATGTGCAATTAAAGTATTATCATCTTTGATTTTTTGCATATTATTAACTACACTATAAAAAGTACTTTTAAATTCATCTAATTTATTTTGTGAATCTTGCACATGACTTTCTATTCTTTCACTATTATCAGCCATATCATTAGAATTTTGCTTTAAAACACCAATATTAGCTTCAACTTCACTAGTAGCTTTTTGTGTTCTTTCTGCTAATTTTCTAACTTCATCTGCAACGACTGCAAAACCACGACCATGTTCACCAGCTCTTGCTGCTTCTATAGCTGCATTTAATGCAAGTAAATTTGTTTGGTCTGAAATATCTTTAATCAGTGAAATTACACTATAGATCTCTTCAACATTATTATTTAGTTGTTGAGAGGACTCTCTTGAATCACTAATCATCTCTGTAATATTAGAGATAGTATCTATTACATCATCTGTTGAACGGGTGACTTTTTGTATAGATAATGCTGTAGACTCATTTAATTCATTAAGTTCATTTACAGTTTCTAAATTTGTTTTCATAGAATCTCTTAAATCATTTGCACCTTCAATTGTACCTTCCATCATACCATTAGACAAGCTTAAAGTAAGTCTATTTTTTTCTAAATTTTCTTTTGCTTCATTGGCAGACACTTCAGCTCTATATGCTTCATCTTGTGAATTTTTTGCAATCTTTTCAACTTTATCTATAAATAGATTAAAACTTTTACTTGCATTACCTAATTCATCATCAGAATCAATTGGTAATCTTTTTGATAAATCAGCATCACCTGTAGCTAATTCTTTAGCTACTTCATCAAGATGAATAATTGGACTTACAACTATTTTTCTTATGATAAACATTAAAACTAATAACATCAAAATATCTATAATAGCCATTATATATATTTGTCTAATTAATGAATTTTCAGATTCTAAAATAACACCATTTACTTTATTTATATCATTACCTATTACTGCATAACCAACTATATTTCCTGAAAAATCTGTAATAGCTTCAGATAGAACTAGGTACTTATCAGTTAATTGATATTTTTTAATATCATCAATTTTAATATTATTTAAATCATTCATAAATGTTTTATTAACAATATTTTCTTTTACAGCAAGAGTATAATTACCAATTTTATGTGTTTTATCTAATAATGTAGACACTGATAAATACTCATTTTTCATCAAAATAACAATATCATAACCATTTACTTTCTTAGCTTTTTTTACAATTGAATTTAAACCTTGCATAAACTCTACAGAACCTAAATATTCACCATTTTGTATAACTGGTGCTAAACCACGAAGAACCATACCTGCACGACCTAATTCTATAGCAATAAGTGGTTTTTTAGTATCTTTTACTTTTAGTATAGTTTTTCTAAAACCTTTTAAATCATCACCAAATTTAGTTGGCTTCCATGCTCTTAAAAAACTATGAATAGTTGAATCATGAATGTGTATCTTAATATTTTTATAGTTTGTATTTTCTTTAAATTCTTTAGATACAGATGCTAAACCATTGATAGCTATAGAACGATTATTTTCTTTTAATGCACGAACAACAGCATAACTTTTTGAAATATTTATAGCATTTGTAATACCTATATTTTCTTTTAAATTAATAGCCTCATTATAAACTAATCTTAATGATTTTTCTTGAGAGATATAAACATCATTTTCTATCTCAGAAATAGAATAAAAATAATTTCCAACAATTATAATAAATCCAATTACTATAGATGCTATTAGTGGAATATGAATTTTCGTACTTATAGACATATATTTTCCTTATATTTTTCTATATTTATACTAAGTTTAACTTATCCTAGATAAGGCTTATATTAAATATCCATATTTTTTAAATATTTTTTTAGCCTTTGTAGAAAAAATAAAATTATAAAATATTTTAATTTCTTTAGAATTTTTTAATATTACTATACCCTGATCAATAGGATGGTATAATGATTTTTTTACATCTATCCAATTTTCATTTTCTTTAAACTTAGCCATTTTAGAACTATAAAGAGATGATTTTGCCACAAACCCTATATCTGTGGCAATCATAGTATATGATATGGTTTGAGATATAGATTCTGAATAAATACATTTTTTCTTTATTTTTTCATATATACCAGCATTTTTTAAAGCTTCTATTGTTGCTTTTCCATACGGTGCTGTTTTTGGATTTGCTACTGCAATTTTTCTTATCTTTTTATCTTCTAAAAGTTTCATACCTTTTGAAAAATCTAGTTTTTTTCTACTTAAATAGACTAAACTTCCTTGAGCATAAACTTTTGGCTTATTTATAGCCATACCACTTTTATATAGTGCTTTAGGATAATTCATATTTGCCGACATAAAAAGACCATAAGG
>Ga0256827_10001620_pt1 | contig 14438 bp, 14 predicted proteins | sample CV84metaG_FD_185977 | JGI IMG/M metagenome (GOLD analysis project Ga0256827, IMG submission 185977) | Hydrothermal vent microbial communities from East Pacific Rise, Pacific Ocean - CV84 | ecosystem: Environmental > Aquatic > Marine > Hydrothermal vents | place: Pacific Ocean: East Pacific Rise... | reverse complement strand
TAGACCTCTCTGACCTCAATGACACGGCATCGATTAATGCCGTACAAGCGGCACTTGCTGCACATATCACAGCAGATGAAGATACCAATGCCACAAACGAGATACAAGATATTTCAACAGATGCAAGCGCTGGTAATATTAGCCTTTCAGATGGTTCAACGTTAACACTGAATGTTGATGATGCAGATGCAGATAATACCAATGAGCTTCTTAGCTCGGCAACACTTAATGGTACAAACCTAGAGTTAGTTGATGCTGGAGGGACAACAATGATTGATCTTTCAGACCTTAATAACTCAGGGACAGATGACCAAAACATTGAGAGTCTTGTCTTAGATGGTACTGATACTTTAACAGTTGGTATAGAAAATGGGAACAGTCAGACGGTTGACCTTTCTAGTCTAGAAGAGTCTGCAGATATTGCGGTGGTAAGTGCAGCACTAGCTACACATGTGGCAGATGATAATGATACGGATAATACCAATGAAATTCAAACACTTACATCAACGGATGGTAGTGTTACTTTAACGCAATCAGGAAATGATTATGATTTAAGTGTCGCAACAGAGACAGATACAACTATTGCTAATACTATAGTAGGGCATAAAATTGCTGATTATACAAATGAAAGCGCTACCACAGTTAATATTAATGAGACTGTTACAACGCTTACTCAACAAGCTTCACCAAATCAGTTAGATTATAAATACACAAATGAAGAAGGTATAGAGACAACATTAAAATCAAGTCCTATTGTGGCATTTGGTAAAGTAAGTGCTGCAGGTGCATTACAACGTGGGTATGGAGCAACAGTTGTGAAAAATAGTACGGGAAACTATACTGTGACACTAGATACAGCAAGAAGTACTGCTAATTATACAATTCAGTTAAGTATTCGTGACTCAGCAGGTGTAGGTAATGATGACTATGATGTATCATATAGTAATCAACAAGCTGGTAGTTTTGTAGTAGAAGTTGGAGATAATGACAATGGTCGTAGTGATAGAGCATCTAGAGATTTTGAATTTATGTTTACAGTGATAGATTATTAGGAGAAAGATAATGAGATATTTTATATATTCCTTATCGTTTATGTTAACGGTTGTTACCAATATTGAAGCTACAACTGCTGATGAACTTATGCAAGTGCATAAGGTAACAACAGTGGAGATGAATAATATCATCACACCGCAAGCAGGTAGTCTAGTATATAATATAGATGATAAAACAGTTTTTTTCTATACAGGTACTGTTTGGAAAAAATTAAGATCTGATGGTGATGAGACGGTTATTAATGCTGGGAATAATATTTCTGTAACAGGAAATGGAACGGTTACTTCAACATATGTGATTGGGATGTAAGATGAAAAAAATATTTTTATTTTTCATTCTGCTGAACCAGTTACAAGCCCTTACACCCAAAAGTGACACATTAGTAGTGTTACACAAGGTGACAACTTTGGAGATGAATGCCATTAGTTTACCTATAGAAGGATCATTGATTTTTAATAGTGATGATAATGAAGTATATGAACGTAATATCACGGCATGGAATAAAATATCTAGTGATGGTAGTGAAACAAAGATTATAGCAGGTAATGGTATCACTGTTACAGGTTCAGGTACAATATCTGACCCTTATCAAATTAGTATTATGAGTCCATATGATTGTGCTACAGGAGCACAAGTATTTAGTTCTTGTAGTGTAGTCAATATAAATACAGATGGAGAATATTGTATAGATAGTGATGGGGTAGGAGGAGATAATCCATATAGAGCTTATTGTGATATGACTACAGATGGTGGTGGTTGGTCTAGAGTAGTAAGAACAACAGGTAATAATCATCAGTTTGGACAATTAGATGATATTATTACATATGCAAATGCGTCAGATACAATAGGTATTTATCAAACATATGAGAAGATAAAAAACTTTAGTAAAGTAATGATAAAAAAAGTAGGAACAATTGACTTTGCTTCCTATACTTTAGTTACAACTGTAACAGGTGAGAGTATACATGACTTAATGACCTTTACTAAAAATCAAGCAATGCAGGTTCAAAATGATACAGCATTTGATGGTACAAGAGTAAAAGGACTTACTTCTGAGTATAGTGGAACAAAAATAGCAGGAACACTAAATTATAACTACTTCTTTATGTCAGGTATCAATGAAAGTAGTGATAATGATCAGGCATATATGTCTTTTTCAGACTCTACGGGCTCTACTAATGTATGGGCTGATACATGGAGAGGGGTAAATCAGGCTGGTACACTTTGGAGCTTATTAAATGGAGATTATTATACAAGCACTAATTATCATATAGGAAATGGGTATAGTCAAGCAGGAGCTGGTTATAAAGGTAGTAACAATGGTACATATGAAATATATATTAAATAGCCTTATATTTGTACTTTACATGACATATGTAAATGCCACACCACTAAGTGATGAATTGGTCGTACTTCATAATGCTAGTACCACAGAAATGAATGCTATCACTTCACCTGCACAAGGCTCATTGATATTCAATAGTGATGACAAAGAGATATATGAATATAATAGTACACAATGGAATAGAATCTCTAGTATAGGAAGTGAAACTAAAGTACTTTCAGGAGATTGTATAGATATTACAGGTGTAGGTACAATAGCAAATCCTTATATAGCTACAAGAAGCACTCCTGGAAAAACACAAGCTACTGCAGGACTTGTATGTAAACAGTTATTCGATACTGGTTGTGCTATGACTAATGGTATGTATTGGATAAATCCAGATGGTGGTAGTACTGCCAATGCATTTGAAGTCTATTGTGATATGACTACACAAGGTGGTGGATGGACAAAAATAGAGTATGCCTCTGATCTAGCCCATATCAATCGCTGGACATCAGGTGATTCAAGAAAATGGGTACCTTCAAATTTTACTCTTATATTATCAGATACACAAATAAATGATATTAGAACAGTCTCAACTGAAGGTAGACAACATTATGTTGGTTCATGTACACATGTCATTCATTACTTTTATAATGATGGATCAGATTATGGAGATGCATTTGGATTTAGATTTCATAATGGTGATGAAACAGTAGTTGGTAAACAATCTTATGAACCTGAAAATTTCATTGTTACAAAGGATGAGTGTGCTCTTAATGACAGTACACAACGAGAATCTATATTTGAAATAAATGATATAAGAATACCTATTATTAATGTAAAATCTAAAGATAGTGGAAATAGTGGTGAACTATTTGGTTCCCCACTTACAAATAATCCAGCGTGGTTTAGGTAAATATAATGAAAAAAAATAATAATTTTATAGTTTTAAATTTTTTAATAGCATTTTGTACGATAAGTGGATTGTATGCTGCACCTAGCAGTGATGAATTGGTTGTATTACATACTAAAACTACTGCTGAAATGAATACTATAGGCTCAGTAGTTGAGGGTTCGCTTATTTTTAATAGTGATGATAATGAATTGTATGAACATAATGCAACCCAGTGGCATAAAATTAAAAGTAATGGAAGTGAAACTAAAATAGTAGCAGGTAGTTGTACAGAAATTACAGGGGCAGGTACTTCATCCAACCCCTACATAGTTAAGAATAAAATATCTGCTAAAACTCAGGCTACTGCAGGTACAACCTGTAAGCAAATACTAGATATAGGGTGCCCAGTACCTAGTGGTATGTATTGGATTAATCCTGATGGTGGTAGTACAGCTAATGCCTTTGAGGTTTATTGTGATATGACAACAGATGGTGGAGGATGGACAAAAATTGAATATGCTGCTGATCTACCACATATTAATCGTTGGAGCTCAGGTGATGCAAGAAGATGGTTACCTGCTAATTTATCTTTAGTTTTAACAGACACACAAATTAATAACATAAGAGCTGTATCAACTGAAGGAAAACAAAGATATAGAGGAACTTGTGATGGTGTGATACATTATAGATATAAAACCAATAATTATGCGTATTCTTTTGGTTTTAGATTTCATAATGGAGATGAGACAGCATTTGGGCAACAAACATACCCTAATACTAATATCACTTTTTCTCAAGATGGATGTTATATAAATAACAGTAGTGCATCAGATACAGTTTTTGAGATAAAAGATATTCGTGTGCCTGTGATAAATGTGTATTCCCGTGATAGTGGTAATCCTAGTGAACAATTTGGTTCTAAACTTACAGAAAACCCTGCATGGCTAAGATAAAAAGTAAAATATTAATGGATATGAATATGCTTTTGTCACAATATTTTGACATTTATTTGTTAGACTGTAGATATATAGAAAATAAGACAATTATATTTGGAGAAGATAAATAGATGACACATAATATTAAAATAATATTTTTCAATGTTATATTTATAGTATTACAGCCTATATTATATGCTGATGTTGTTATTGGCAATGGAAATATTGAGCGTTTATCTTCACCTGTAACCAAGGATATAAATTGTCAAAATTATACCATAAAGTTTGGAGGTCTTTTAGATACTTCAGCTGGAGGTATTTTACGTGAAGTGACACAGCTTGAAATCAATGGAGAATGGGATTTTGGGACTGGTCAGATACAAGAAGTGGGAGCTTGGATAAATAATGGTAGAGTAGCTATTAACCCAACACAAATTGGGACAACTCCAAATTTACAATTTACTACTATGTGTGGACCTATATCAATTAAAGGTACATCAGATACTGATGGCGATGGTATATCTGATGCAGATGAAGGTGATAATGCAGTAGCACTTGGTCACGGTATTACACTCGACCAAGATGGTGATGGTATATATAATTTTTTAGATGATGACAGTGATAATGATGGATTATTGGATAGTGATGAAGGTGACAATAGTGTTGATTCCGATGGTGATGGTATACCTGACTATTTAGATAAACAAGAAGGTATTGCAAGTATAAGTATTACAAAGTATGGTACATTTAGTGATGAAAATAATAATGGTTTTGCCGATATCGGTGAGAGCATTGTATATGAATTTAATATTACTAATACAGGAACAGTTACATTAACCAATATCAATGTAGTAGATGATAATGCAAATGTATCTGGAAATGTGATACCAGTGCTAGTATCAGGAGAAAGTAATGTTACTGCATTTAGTGCGAAACATATTTTGACGCTTCAAGATATTATAGATGCAAAAGTAATGAATCAAGCAGTTGTGACAGCGAAGGATACATTAGGTAATGTTGTAAGCAATAAATCTGATGATCCTACAAATCCAGTAAGTAAACATGATATAACGCAAACACGCTTTGATATCGAAACACCTGTTGCCATAGATAATAATATATCTAGTGATCTAAAAGATATAATAGATATTGATGTAGTAGCTAATGATAATAATGGTTTCTTTGAGCTTAATGCCTCTTCAGTAAGGATTATTGACCCTAAAACAGGAGAAAAGGTAGTTAAATTATTTGTATCAGGAGAAGGAATCTGGAGTGTGAATAAAACTACCGGCCATATTCATTTTATTCCTATAAAAGGATATGTCGGAGATCCTACATTTATAGAATATAGTGTAGAGGATACACAAGGTACAGAAGTTCGAGCCAGAGTGAACCTTGATTATAGACCAGTGGCTAATAATGATAAAGTTGAAGGTAGTATAGGTAATTTAGTAATAATACATATTTTAGATAATGATAGACATACGTCACAGTTATTTAAAATAGATAGTATTGTAATGACAGATAGTAATGGAACCATTATCGGTACACAAAGTGAAGGAAAAGAATTTATTGTAGATGGTGAAGGTATCTGGAGAGTAAATGATGATGGTACTATTACTTTTGAACCAGAAAATGGATTTACAGATACTCCGACAGCTATATGGTATAAATTACAAGATAGCAAAGGAGATTTTACTAATATTGCTACAGTTAGTATTTGTTATACTAAAATAATACCTAAGCCATGTCCTAAACCATGTAATACAGTATGTTCAACAAAGACACCAATCGTACTACCAAAAGATACGAATGGAACAATACATGCAACAGATAATCTAAATATTGTTGTTACATCATTTAGACCTACAGTGATAGATGTTCTTGGTAATGGGGATAGCTTTGGTGATGCAGGGGCTTGTGGCTTTTCTTTTACTCAGCCTTATAGTGGTACAGTAGATATAGATGATGGTGGAACACCTAAAAAATATGAAGATGATGTTTTAATTTATACACCTAATCAAAATATAGATGTATTAACAGATTCTTTTGAATATACAATTACTGATTGTGCAGGTAACTCAGATAGTGCACTTGTAACATTAGATATACAGTGTGATACTATAAATAGTGATGATGTGTATGCTTTAGGAAAAATAAGTATTTTACTAATGATACTATTTACCATCTTTATAGGTTTAACTTTTATAGGGAAAGAACAAACAACTAATAGACAATAATATTTTGATACAATATTTGTATGATAAAAAAAACAAGTATTGATATTACAAATATACAAAATATAATCAAAGAAGATGGCTATAATTATAGTTTTGACTCTTCCGCTTGTGAAGCTTGTGGTGGACACTGTTGTACTGGTGAAAGTGGATATATCTGGGCAAAGTACAACGAGATAGAAAATATGGCAGCATTCGTTAACCTTTCTCTAGAAGAGTTCGCTACAATGTATCTACGTAAAGTAAAACATCGTTATTCTCTTATTGAAAAACAGCTTGCACCTGATAACTTTGCTTGTATATTTTTTGATGAGAGTATGAATCGTTGTACTATCTATCCTGTAAGACCTTTACAGTGTCGTACATTTCCTTTTTGGGAACAATTTAAAAATGATGAAGAAGAGGTAAGAAAAGAGTGTCCTGGTATCGTTTAATAATTATAATTAGTATTGTTCTTACTACTTCTTCTCAAGCTAAAGAATTGATGAGGATTTCAGATGATGAGCTCGTCATACGTGGACTCTTATATGAAGAGTATAAGGCCTATGAAAATGCTCGTCAAGTTTATGCGACGCTTTTTGATACAACAAAGGCAGAAGTTTATTTATTTAAAGAAGCAAAAGCAGCACTACTTGGACGTACACATGTAGTAGATAGTATACGAAGACTTAAAGCATGGGATATTACACACCCCGATACGTTAGAAAGCAAGCGATTACTTATCCCTTTATATTTAACATCAAATCAAATTGAACTTGCTAAAAATGAGGCAGAATATTTAGTAGAACGTTCTAGTACACCTTTGGATTTAGAATTAGCATCAAACCCTTTTTTATATTCAGGAGAATTTAAAAGAGCATTAGATTTATTAACGAAAGTATATGAATTACAAGCAAAAGAGTCAGTATTACTTCGTATGGTAGATATTATGGATGAATATACGGTTGAACGTAGGCGTGCGATACAGTTATTAGAAACACATCGACGTATGAATATTTCATCAAATGATGTATATGTAAAACTTTTAGTTTTATATAGTAAAGAAAAAGATATCGATGGTTTGCTTGAGACATATAAGGCATTATATGAGCAAAATAGAGATGAAAAAATACTTGAAAAAATTATAGATACCTATGCATATAAGCGAGATACGTTAGGGGCTATAACATTTTTAGAAAAATATAATGTAGGGAGTGATTTACTCTATGAATTATATAAAAGTAAAAAATACTTTAATAAAGCATTAGTATTAGCAGAAGAAAAATATAAAGAAACCAAAGATGCACGTTGGTTAGCTGAAAAGGGTATACTCACCTTTGAACAAGCAAAAGATAAAAAGAACAAAGAAATGGTACAAAAAGTAGTAGACATTTTTGATAAAGCATTGCGTTTGGGCGTGGATGATAGTATTTATTTAAACTATTATGGGTATACATTGATTGATCATAATATTGATATTAAAAAAGGTATTAAAATCATAGAGAATGCATTGAAACAACAGCCAGACAATACCTATTATTTAGATTCATTAGCTTGGGGATATTATAAATTAAGTGAGTGTGCAAAAGCATATACACTTATGAAACGTGTAGTAGATGAAGAGGGTTTAGAAGAAAAAGAAATTGTAGAACATTGGGATGCTATAAAAAAGTGTAAGTAAACCAATATAAGTAAAAATGAGTATAATATAAAAAAACTAGCCAAGGCAGAAAAAATGGCTCAAATTCTTGATGAAATTATCAAAAAAACAAAAGCAGATTTAGAGAAAAGAAAAATAGAATATCCTATGGAGTGGCTAGGCCGTTCTTTGGCATTTAACCCGTTTGCTCCTAAAGATGTAAAAGTAGCACTTCGCTCTACAGAAGAAAACCCATATCGTATTATTGCAGAAGTAAAAAAAGCAAGTCCATCTAAAGGTGTAATACGTGAAGACTTTGACCCTATGCAGATAGCACAGGCATATGAAAAGGGTGGGGCAGATTCTCTCTCTATTCTTACTGAACCACATTTTTTTCAAGGTGACAAAGAATATTTAGGGATGGTGCGTAGATATGTAAGTATTCCACTCCTTAGGAAAGATTTTATTGTAGATAAATATCAAGTGTTAGAGGCATTGGCATTTGGAGCAGATTATATCTTGCTCATTGCTATGGCACTTTCTCGTAAAGAGCTTAAAGAATTACATGATTATGCTTTGCACTTAGGGCTTGATGTGCTTGTAGAGGTACACAATAAAACTGATCTTGTCAAAGCCATTTTTGCAGGGGCAGATATTATTGGTATTAATCACCGTAACCTTGAAACTTTTGAGATGGATATGAGTTTGAGTGAAAAACTTATTCCATTGATACCAAATGGTAAAATTATAGTTGCCGAGTCTGGGATTAATGACCATAAAACAGTAGTAGAACTGAATAAAGTAGGGGCAGATGCATTCTTAGTAGGGGAGCATTTTATGAGACAAGATGATATTACAGCTGCGATTAAAGCAGTGAAATATGGGACTTCGACAGGCTCAGCTATCCAATAGGTAAATTTATGTTTCCCGAGCTTGTCGAAGGGAAATGATTTAGGTGAGTAACTTTTTCACCATATTATTAATACGTCCACCATCTGCACGGCTTCCTATAGCTATTTTGGCTTCACTCATCACTTTACCCATATCTTTCATGCTTTCAGCTCCTGTAGAAGTAATAACTTCTTTGATGACACTTTCAAGTTCTGTATCATCCATGGGTTCTGGTAGATAGGCTTTTACTATAATAATCTCTGCATCTTCTTTGGCTACAAGATCATCACGACCAGCATCAGAAAATTGTGTTTTAGCATCTTCTCTTTGTTTTAGGTATTTCATGAGGATAGTTTCGATGTCTGCATCTGTGACATCTCTACGTTCATCTACTTCTATCTGCTTGATACCTGCTTGTATATTACGAAGAGTATCTCTTTTTACCGTCTCTTTTGCTCTCATTGCAGCTTTTACATCTGATTTTATCTGTTCTTTTAGGCTCATTATAACTCCTTGGATGAATTTTAAAAATTATACTATAATCACCCTATGATAATTACAATAGAAGATAAACAATTTGATACAAAAGAGATAACTCAGCTCTACCCAGCAGTAGTAATTAAAACAGGATACGAAGATGAGACTACACAAGTAAGCCTAGAATGGATAGAAACAGAAGCAAAAGGAAAAGTAGAGATAGTAGGCTACGGTATCTTTGTAAATTTAGGCGAAGATGACAAATACTCATTTATCTTTGATACAAAAGAGCAGATGGATGATGAAATAGGCAATATCGCACGTCAGATAAATAACTAATTTTTCTTTGTATTTAAGTTAGATTATTCTATGATGTCATATAAACATTTGGAGAAATCATGACTACCTTTCAACTCTTACTTCTTATTATCGCAGGAGGTGTGTTTTACCTTTTTTTCAAGCAACTTTTTTCTGGTAATCACCCTAAACGAGGGGTTGATTTTGAAGCCAAAGTAGCTGATGAGCAAATAGGGGGTATTACCCGTCCTGATAAAATATTCTCTACCCCTACTGTACTGCCTACACGCATGGAACAGTTACTTACCATGTCTGATGAGGCAATAGCAAAAAAGGATTTTGAAGAAGCTAAAAAAGCACTAGGGTCTGCACTTATTATAGATGCTGATAATCTAGATGTTTTACAAAAAATGGCATATGTCTCAATAGAGACAGAGGACTACAATGAAGCTAAAGTAATGTATGAAAAGTTACTAGCACTTGATCCAGAAGATGATATGGCACATGCACTTCTTGCTAATACATTACACAAACTAGGAGATGAAGCAGGTGCAGAAATACACCATGAAAAGGCTATTATGCTCGATCCAAAGTTTGCTCCTCACCACTTTAACTATGCCAATACACTTTATGATTTAGGACGCAAAACAGAGGCACTTGTAGGGTATGAAAAAGCTTATGAATTAGATAGTACTATAGAAGCAGCCAAAGAAATGGTAAAAAAGTTAGGAGAAAAACATGGAAAGTAGTAGATGTTTTGTAACTCAAGAAGCAACAGATAAAATTCTTTTACGTGTTACCAATGTGTGTGCTGAATGTTATGATGATCTCAACTTAGGTGATATGATTCATTATGATATGCAAAATTATCGATTTTTATGTGATTGCTGTCAACAGAAACTTTGCTCAATGATGAATGATGAATGTGAGATTATTTATGATGAAGCAGAGCCAAGTCTTTTCTGTTAATTTCGTGGCTACCTCTATAGGTTTTAATGTACAACAATATATTTTATAGCATTGATATAACTTAGGTTATTAAGTTTGATACCTTTGTAGGCGATATCAAATGCAGTACCATGGTCTACAGAGGTACGCAGTATAGGTAGATTCAAACTTACATTGATACCTTCATCAAAATAAAGGGCTTTAAGTGGTGCGAGTCCTTGGTCATGGTACATGGCTACGTAGTGTTTATAATGCTTACGAACATTTGGGGTGAACGCCACATCAGGTACCAAAGGTACACTGTATGCTTTTTCAGGCTTATCAAGTGTTCCTCGAGCTTCTCGAAGGGAAGTATTTACACTATCAATAGCTTGTTGAATAATAGTCTCTTCATTTCCTAATACACCATCATCCCCAGCATGAGGATTAAGTCCTAATACAGCTACAGTGGAAGCAGGTTTTGCGGTATGATAAAAATCAACTAAAAACCGTGTTAAATCTTTTTCATTTATACTTGATGCTACTTCTTTTAAAGGAATATGCTCCGTAAAAAGAGCTACATACATCTCTTCACAACCTAGCATCATAATAGCATCAGCATCGAAGAAGTCACGCAGGGCATCAGTATGACCTTTGTACTGTACACCTGCTTTTTCCCATGCCTTTTTATGAATGGGTAGTGTACAGATAGCATCTACTTTTTTTGCACGAGCAAGTTCTATAGCTTTTATAAAAGAGCCATACGCGTATCTACCACTTGCTTGATTTATTTCTCCAGCTTCTATTTCAAAGTGTGGAGCTATCTCTTCTATAGTTTTAAAGTTGTCAGGTATGGGTATATTTAGCTTTTTAGCTGCTTGGGTAAGTATGGTATTGTCTATGCAATAAATAGGGGTAATGAGTTTAGAAATAGTATCGTGATTTTCAAGGGCTAGCTGTATACCTATGCCGTTTAAATCACCTATTGAGATAGCTACTTTTCTCATACTTTATCTAATTAACTTTGTTTTCATATCTAGTATGGCTTGTTCCAGACCTACATAGACAGAACGTGCAATAAGACTTTGACCTATATTGAGCTCTTCAATAGTCTCAATCTCTACAATATCACTGACATTTTGCATATTTAGTCCATGTCCAGCTGCTACTCTTAGCCCAAATTCCATGGCATCACAACTTAAAAGTCTTAAGTTCCGTAGTTCATCAGATAGCATCTGCTTTAGTATCTTACGCAAAAGCTCTAGTTCTGGTATACTGTGGTGTGTTTTTGATAGATTAGTGTAGAGCATGGCGTAAATGTTTGCATATTTTCCTGTATGAAATTCTATCCACTCCACACCTAAGTCTAAAGAGGATTTAACTGCCTCTAAAGTAGGGTCTATAAAGAGTGATACTTCTATCTCCTCTGTATGGAGTCTTTTAATGGCTTCTTTGAGTTTAGGCTGTTCACCTGTCACAGCTAAGCCACCTTCAGTAGTTACTTCTTCACGTTTTTCAGGTACTAAGGTTACACGATGGGGTCTAAGCTTACAAGCGATATCTATCATACTTGGCTCAGTAGCACACTCTAGGTTTACAGGGAGAGAAGAGAGAGCTATGATATTTTCAGCATCAGCATCTTGCATATGACGTCTGTCTTCACGTAGATGTATAGTGATTTGGTCCGCACCTGCACGTTTGCAGATGCTCAACGCATCAAGAGGGTCTGGATCTGCTATTTTTCTAGCTTCTCTTAATACAGCAATATGATCTATATTTACACCTAATAACATATATACTCCCAGTAAGATGAATATTATTTTTATTATAGCAAAGAAATAATAGATTTTACGTACAGAACTATAAAATTAATACCATCTATTTATACTTACATATTATATAGGTAGAATTAATATTTTCTAAGAATAAATTTTATGAATCAGGTAATACTTCTTAAATATGTAGGTAATACTTTAATATTTTTTATGTTAATATTATACATCGCTAAACTATTCCGCGAGGATAGGACAGAAAGCTACGGGTCTTCTCTCGAAGATAGCCGGGTTGCATAAGAAAGCAATTTACGGCTAGCATTAATCTATTTAGTATTAGCCGTTTTTCATATTAAACTTATGTATAAGGGAAACAAATGAAGAATATTAAAAATATTAATTCAAAAATGGGAAGTATTTTAGTTGTACTTGTGATGCTATTTGGGCTTACATCTACAGCTAGTGCGACTTGGGGTTGGAATTGGTGGGGTTATAATAATCATTATAACTATACATCATATGGATCACTATGTGGACGTGTCACAATAGATACAAATAAAAATAAAAAGTATGATAAGTGGTACGATAAAGGTATTGCTAATGTCAAAGTAAAGATTACGGATAAGAAGGGTAAAGTATACTATACTAGAACAAACTCTTCAGGATATTATAGTCTTAAATGTATCCGAACGGGTTGGGCAAAAGTACAGATTATTGAGAGTACTTTACCAAAAAATCTAAAACATGTTTATGGAACAACGCCTAAAAATGTTTGTATTTATAAAAATTGTCAAGCCTGGGCTGGAGCAAATGGATATAAAATTAAAAAAGGTTACACTAATAAAATAAATACTGTATGTGGTCATGTTTTTGAAGATAAAAACAAAAATCATAGATGGGACAAATGGACAGACAAAGGTCTTCGTAATATTAAAATTGAAATTACTGCAGCTAATGGAAAAAAATTCTATACTAGAACTGACAAATGGGGTTGGTATGAAGCGAAACGTATACCAGTAGGTAGAGCATCCGTTAAAATTGTAGAGAGTACACTGCCAAGTACTACTTTCACACAAGTTGTTGGTTCTAACCCTACTCCAGTTAATGTTAAATCAAAAGATGAAGAAAAAGATGGTATCTGGGAAGAGCACAATGGTTATGTCTTTGGTGCAGGAACAGGTGCTGTATGTGGACTTGTATTTGAAGATACTAACAAAAATAAAAAATTTGATAAATGGTCAGATAAACTTTTAAAAGGTGTGAGAGTAAATATTCTTGATAAAGATGGGAATATCATAGGGCACGATACAACAGATAATAAGGGTAACTATTATGTAAACAAGCTTCCTGCAGGAAAAGTATATGTTGACATTGTTGAGAGTACATTGCCAAGTAATCTAGACCCAGTAATTTATGTCGGGACAGATCCTACAGAAGTGACAATTCAAAGTAACAAAGAAAAATGGGAACAGTGTAATGGATATAAGATTAAAGATGATGTTGAAGTGAAGAGTATTACTTCTGCAAGAGTAGAAGAGGGTAATCCTTTAGTACATACTATTACTGTAACTGAATTAACACAAAATTCAGTATATGCCTTTAAGATTATAAATGGTACAGCAAAAGCTGGAAAAGACTTCACCTTACCAACAACATTAGACTTTAGTAATGGTGTAAGATTAGTAAAACACGTAAATTATGATGTGATTGAAGTACCAGCAAACACAAAAAGCTTTACAGTAAGTGTACCAAGTATAGATGATAGTGTACATGAAGAGACAGAAAGATATACTATTAATGTAGATACTATAATAAATGCAAATAATGGAAATATGAAACATGCAACAGGTACTATAGAGGATAATGATGAATTAACATTCACTATAGGTAATGCAACTGCAACAGAAGGTGAGAATAACCTTAGCTTTACTATTACACTCCAAAATGCAAGTGCAACAGCGACAACTATTGCAGTACAAACAGTGAATGGAACAGCACTAGATGGTGAA
>Ga0256827_10001619_pt1 | contig 14443 bp, 7 predicted proteins | sample CV84metaG_FD_185977 | JGI IMG/M metagenome (GOLD analysis project Ga0256827, IMG submission 185977) | Hydrothermal vent microbial communities from East Pacific Rise, Pacific Ocean - CV84 | ecosystem: Environmental > Aquatic > Marine > Hydrothermal vents | place: Pacific Ocean: East Pacific Rise... | reverse complement strand
GGAGTGTATTTTGTAAATATGCCTGATTTTACATCGTCGGTTAACTCTATTCAAGTACAACGTGGTGTTGGTACTTCAACAAACGGAGCAGCTTCGTTTGGTGGTTCAATAAACTTCCAAACACTTACATTAGAGCCTAAGCCTTATGCTATTTTATCGCAATCGGTTGGTTCGTTCAATACTTTTAAAGAAAGTGTTTCGGCAGGTACAGGCTTGTTACACGACAAATTTGCTTTCGATGTTCGTTACTCAAAACTTAACTCTGATGGTTATATCGACCGTGGTTTTTCCGACCATCAATCGTTTTATTTTTCGGGTACTTATTATGGTAAAAAAGATATGTTAAAAGCAGTTGTGCTTTTAGGAAAAGAAAAAACAGGTATTACTTGGTGGGGAGTGCCAGATTATATGATTGATAGCATTAGAACTTTTAATCCTGCAGGAGAATATTACGATAAAGATGGTAAACAGCAGTTTTACGACGGACAAACCGATAATTATTGGCAAAATCATTATCAACTATTGTATTCAAGAGAATTGTCTCGTAAATTTAGTTTTAACGCAGCATTGCACGCAACAACAGGTAAAGGTTATTATCAGCAATATAAATCAGGTGAAAGTTTTAGCGAGTATGGTTTAAACGATATTATTTATTCAAACGATACTATTTCTTCTACCGATTTAATTCGACAAAAATGGTTAGACAATTTATTTTATGGTTTTACATCGAGCATAAACTACAACTATAATAAGTTTAATATTACTCTAGGTATAGCCGGAAACAAATATGATGGCGACCATTTCGGACAAATAAAGTGGATGCAAAATAATAATGGTATTTCGCAAGATTACGAGTGGTACAAAAATACAGGTACAAAAACCGATTTTAATACATTCTTAAAAATCCAATATTCTCTTAACGAGAAGTTATCGTTTTATGGTGATGTACAATATCGTCAAATTCAATATAAAATGGCAGGTCCTGACGATGATTTAGTAATGCTAGACCAAACAAATAATTATAATTTTGTTAACCCTAAACTTGGCATTAATTACAAATTAAATAACAGTAATACTTTGTATGCAACATTTGGTATTGCAAACAGAGAACCTACCAGAACAGATTTAAAAGAAAACGCAAAAAAAGAGAATAATATTACATATGAAACACTTAATGATTTTGAATTAGGTTATCAGCTAGCTAAGAAAAGATATGCTATTGGTATAAATATTTATTATATGGATTATAAAAATCAACTTGTAAATACTGGTTTACTTGATGGTTCAGGTTATCCGTTAATGATGAATGTTGATAATAGTTATAGAGCTGGTATTGAAATGATATTTGGATGGAAGCCTCTAAAAAATCTAGAATGGAAAGGGAATTTAACTTTATCTAAGAACATAATTAAAGATTTTGTTGATAAAGATTATCATATTGATATTGATTCAAATTATTATTTTAAAGCTGTTGAAATGGGCGACGTGAATATTTCATATTCACCTGAAATAATTGGTGCAAGTACAATATCATACACTTTCCTTAAAAACTTCACATTTAACTTTATTAGCAAATATGTTGGTGACCAATATATTGATAATACTATGAGTGATGATAGAAAAATAGACGCGTATTTAGTAAATAATATTCGCTTAGATTTTTATAAGAGTTTTGAAAAAGCGCCAAACTTTAGAGTGCAATTATTGGTTAATAATATATTTAATGAAGATTATATTAGCAATGCTTATGGAGGCAAGTGGTACGAGACTGATGGCGAAAAAGAAATAGAGAAATCATGGGTATATTATTACCCTCAAGCAGGGGTTAATTTTATGGTTAAGTTGGCGTTAGAGTTTTAAAAATGTTATGTTTACCAAATTTAAATTACTTTATACCAAATGTAAATTGTAATTGACCAAGTATTGGTTTGCTATTTTATTTGGTTAAATAGTACTTATATTTGTAGTGGTGTAAGTAAAATGTTAACAACGTCTCATTTGGTTTTACAGATTACTTTTCATAGTGTGTGTAAAAAAGGACAGTCTCCCCGATTGTCCTTTTTATTTTCGTAAAAGTTTAATAAATTTGGTAATGACTACATAGGTACATTATGGAACAATATAAATTTCTTTGATAACAAAAACACTAAATGATTCTGCTGAATTGTTTAACACAAGAATTAAAGCTTTTAGAGCTTGATTTAGAGATATTATTAACCTAAGATTTAATAAATTTAGCATTTCTTTTTAAACCACTATAACCCGCACGTCTTAATGCAGTTCCATTAAATATTTTCTCAAATTTATCTTCAGTTAAATTTTCCCAATCGGTTAACGATAAACTTAACCTCTCCGGTTTTACATCAAAATCTGAAATTATTGTAGAAATTGGTTTGTTATTCCAAGGGCAAACATCTTGACATATATCGCAACCAAATATTCTATTTTCAAATTTTCCTTTTAAATCATTATTTATTTCTTCTTTGTTTTCAATAGTTTGGTAAGATATACATTTGTTTGCATCAACAACTTTTTCTGATACAATTGCATTTGTTGGACAAGCATCGATACAATCAGTACAAGTTCCGCAATAATTTTTTATTGGTTTATCGTACTCTAGTTCTAAGTCTAAAATAATTTCTCCAATAAAAAAAAACGAACCTATTTCTTTATTTATTAATAGCGAGTGTTTTCCAACCCAACCTATTCCGGAAAGTTCTGCCCATTTTTTATCTAATACCGGTGCAGAATCAACAAAAATACGATAATTAATATTAGTTAACTCATTATTAATATAATTTGCTAATTGTTTTAACATTCGTTTCATAACCTTATGATAATCTCTACCATAAGTGTATTTAGATATTATAGGTAAATCTTTATTTTGTAAATGCTTAGGATAATAATTTAAAGCAACAGATATTACCGATTTTGCATTTTCAACAATTAATTGGGGATTAAATCTTTTATCAAAATTATTTTTTAAATATTGCATATCGGCATTATAGTCATTATTTAGCCATTTTTTAAAGAATGCTTTTTCTTGTTTTAAATTGGTAACTTTAGATATTCCAACTTTAGAAAAAGAAAGCTCAATTGCCTTGCCTTTAATAAGCGAAGATAATTGAGCTTTATCGTACAAAATATTTTTTATTTTATTCTTTAAATCCAACTAAAATAGAAACACATCCATTTTGAACCATTCCACTTCTGTTTTTTTCTTCAGGAACTGTAACTCTCACAACTAATTGTTGTGTACTGTTCGATTTAAAGTCCCAAGTATTTGTTAAATCATTTTTTGTATTATCAAAAAGCAAATTTTTATCGGTATCAAAAACTTGAAATTGTATTTTACCTAACGATTCGTGGCTACAAATATTAATTCTGTAATCTTGACCACCATAAAATGTTAACAATAATTCTGCAACATCTCCTTCTGATAAAACAGCACTATTTAATTGCCCATTGTAAACGTAAGGCTCTAAATTTGGTAAACAAGTTTTTTTTGTAAAACTTTTACATTGTGCTTGAGACTGCATAGGAGCCCCAATCATAAAAGATAAAAATAGTAGAGAATATAGTACTTTTTTCATGTTAAATATGTTTTAATTGTATATATTAGTTATACATCAATAAAAATAGAAAATAAAATGTTAATTAACAATTTCTTTTCTAATTTTTTCAATTTTTTCTGTAATTGTGTTAATTTGTTCTTTTGAAATATTAATTTTAGCTTTACTTTCTATTATTGTAGATTTTGTATTTTTGTCGGTTTTTACATCACCTCTTGTGTAAGTTATGTCAATATTATCAAAAGTTGTTTTTAAATCCTCAAGTTTTGGTAATATTTCTTCTAAACTTTCATCATTATAGGTTTTAATTAGTTCTATTAAATTATTTAAAGCGTATTTTTGTTCAGCAATCCGTTCATAAATTAATTTGTTATCACCAGAAACTTGTGTCGCAATATAAAGAGCTTCAACCCAGCCTCCAACAATAATTAATGTTGCGGTATTTCCTCTATCGTTTTCTTTTAAATAAATATCGGCAGAAGAGTAAGTGTCTGTAATAATTTGAAGTAATGAATCTCTATTATCCATATTATCTTCCATTTTAGAAATGGTAGAAGAACCTGCTTCTTGAGGAATGCCAAGTGCATCAGATAAAGTTCTTATTGCTGATAAATATGTAACAGATTGTTGTATTTGGTCAAACATTCTTGTATAACTTAAATCGGCACCATAAACTCCTAAATTTAAAGCAATATCAGCTATTAATGTGTAATTATCTTTATTAGTGATTGGATTTAAAATATCTTTTCGATATTCAACACCTGCTTTTTGCATTAAATTTGCCATTTCAATTGGCGAAGGAACATTATAAAAAATCTTCTTAACTTTTTTTGTGTGTACTGTATCGTCTATTAGTGAAGTAACATCGTCAATATCATCAATATCATCAATATCAGCTGAATTATTATTATTGCACGACGAAAAGCCAATAAATAACACTGTAAGTGCTAAAAAATACTTCGATAATTTTTCCCAATTCATCTTATTACTTTTTTACAAAGATATATTTTATATAAATGTTTATTGTACTATTATTAAAAAAAAAGGTTACATTAAATTTAATATTATCTAATTTTAATACTAAAAGCGTTCTTTCTTAGGCTGTTAAATGTCATCATTAATTAAAATATCAGCTAATTTTCTTTTCGGAACTTGATGAATTTGCTCAGAATCTCTCCAGTATTTTATATCATCATTAAGATTTATTTCATACAAATTAATTACCTCTTTTGGTTTACCAAGTGCCAATACCAGAAGTGGTTCCATATTTTTTATAGAATTTACAATTTCTGTTATTGTTTTTCGTTTAAATGCCGCAATAATACAACCCCCAAAACCTTTTTCAACTGCTCCTAAAAGTATATTTTGTACTGCTAAATTATGGTCGCAATAATTATTATCGGTTATATTTTTATCAAGAAAAACTATAATATATGCCGATGGTTTTTCTCCTTCTTGCGGTCCTTTCCAGTCTTTTAAATATCCTGCCCAAGCAAGCGTTTCAAAAATCATGTTATTTACTGGCTCAGTGTTAGATATAAAATATTTTAATGGCTGATTATTTTTTGCAGATGGAGCCAATCTTGCTAAATCAACCAATTCTAACAGGTCTTTTTTTGGAAACTCAACATCTTGATAAAAACGTCTGTAACTTCTGTTCTTTTTTACTAAATCTTTTAGCATAAAATATTTTTTTGTTTACAAAAATAATCAAATTTTTATCACGTTAATATTTTCACTACTTTTATTAAAAATTTATGAGAAAACAATTAACCACAATAATATTGCTATTGTTCTTTGTTTCTGCATTTTCGCAGTACGGAAACGAATGGATTAATTTTTCTCAGAAATATTATAAATTGCCTATTTCTTCAGAGGGAGTTTACAAAATTGACCGTGATTATTTAGTAAGTATTGACAATAGTTTTTCAAGTGTAAACCCTCAAAATTTACAAATTTTTGCACGAGGTAAAGAAATTCCTATTTATGTTAATGGTGAAGCCGATTTTTCGTTTGATTCCGGCGATTATATTCAGTTTTACGCAACCCCAAATGATGCGTGGCTAGACACATCTTTGTTTGATAATCAAGCTGATTTAACTAATCCGTATTATAGTTATTTTAACGATACAATTTATTATTTCATTACTTGGGAAGTATCGCCATTGCCAAAAAAAAGACTTACTTTTGAAACAGATACCGCTTTCACAAATTACACTCAATTAAACTATTGTATAAAAAAGAAAACTTACCAATATACTAATTCATATTATTGGGGAGCTACAAATCCTAAATACACTGTTGGTGAAGGTTGGTTCGATAGTAATGTTATTACTATTGGTAATCCAAAAAGCAAAACAATAGATATTTCCAACTATACAACTAACTTAAATATTAAACTTAAATGTGCTGTTGCCGGAGTACCGGCGACTTATGTTTATTCTAATTTAGCACATTGGTTAAAAATAGATTATAACGGAACAACTTATGCAGATGAACAATACACCGGTTATCAGGTAGTAAAGCCTGAGTTTCAAATTCCTATTTCACAAATTAACTCATCGAATATAACGCTTAGTTTTAGTAGTAACAGTCAAACAGGAGATGCTGATAGAAATGCAATTTCTTATATAGATGTAGAATTTGCTCATAATTATAATTTTGAAAACCAATCAAACTTTAGTTTTATAGTACCACAAACTTCCAACACTAAAAATAGTATAGAAATATCAAATTTCTCAGGCTCTGCTTTTATTTTAGATTTAACCGATAATAAAATTCTACCATCGTACACAACAAACGGGAACTATAGAGTTGTTATTCCAAATGGAAATACTGAGCGTAAAATATTTATAACAAACAATATTACAAATGTAGATAATGTTAAAAAAGTAAATTTTATAAACTACGAAACTGTAAACAAAAACACCGAATTTGTTATTATTAGTAATAAAAAACTTGAGCAACAAGCTATAAATTATAAAAATTATAGAAGTATAAAATACCAATCGGCTGTTTTTTTTGTTGATGAATTGTACGAACAATTTTCTTACGGAATAAACAGTCACCCTATTGCTATTCGTAATTTTTTAAATTTTATATCTAACAAATACGATGAAGTACCAAAAGCAGTTTTATTATTAGGTAAATCGCTTCACGCCAGGTTGTGTAGGCAAAACTCTTCGAATTATGAAATATCTTTAGTACCATCGCTTGGAAACCCTGCAAGCGATAATTTATTTACATCAAAATTAGGAACATCTGTTTTGGAACCATTTATTCCTATTGGCAGAATTGCGGCAAAAAGTAATAATGATGTAAGTATTTATTTAAATAAACTTCAACAATACGAAACAGCACCTACAGCAGAATGGCAAAAAAATATTATTCATTTTGGTGGAGGACACACAACATCAGAACAAAGCACATTTGCCTCATACCTAAATAATTACGAAAACATTATTGAAGATACACTAACCGGAAGTTTTGTTTCAACATTTTTAAAAACAAGTTCTCAACCAATACAAATTACACAAACCGATTCAATAACTCATTTAATTGAAAATGGGGTTAGTATGATGACATTTTTTGGACATGGTTCGTCAACAGGTTTCGACCAAAATATTGATAACCCATCGGTGTATAACAATTATGGAAAGTATGGATTAATGCTTGTAAACTCTTGTCTTGCTGGCGATATTCATGTTTCACCAACAGGTAATACAAGTTCTGAGGATTGGGTATTGATAAATAATAAAGGGGTAATTGGTTTTCTTGCTGATGTTGATTTAGGAATACCCTATTATTTGAATTTATTTTCATCAGAATTTTACAAAAATTTAGCATATAAAAATTATGGAAATACTATAGGCGAATGTATTAAAACGACAATAAAAGAATTAAAACTAAACAACCCTAACAATCAATACATAGATAATACTTGTCTAGATTTTACATTTCATGGAGACCCAACGGTTATTTTCAACAGCGCTGAAAAGCCCGATTTAATAGTTAATCAAGCAAGTATAAGTTTTAATCCGGCATACATAACTACCGAAGTTGATAGTTTTGATGTAAATATTATTGTAACAAATATTGGTCGTACGGTTACCGATACATTTGCATTAGAAGTTAAACGAACTTTTCCTGATGGAACAGAAGATATTAAAGTTGTTGATGTTTATGGTTTGTATTATAAAGATACTATTTCGGTAAAATTTCCTATCGATAAAATAAAAGGTCCCGGTTTTAATACTTTTTGTGCAACAGCCGATGCTCTTTATCAGATTAACGAAATAGACGAAACAAATAATTCGGCTTGTACAAGTACAATAATAATATCTGGTGATTTAACACCTGTTTGGCCATACAAATATGCAATTTATCCGCACGATACAGTTACACTGAAAGCTTCAACAGGAAATCCTTTTTTACAAAGTCAGACAAATGTTTTTGAATTAGATACTACCGATACTTACGATAGTCCGTTTAAAAAAACTTTTGAAATTATCCATGAGGGAGGTGTTGTAAAATGGCAACTACCATTCACCTTAAATGAAAATACAGTTTACTATTGGCGAGTAAGTAAAAAGAATAGTAATTCGTGGAAAGAAAGCTCATTTATTTATATAGAGGGTAAAACAGGGTGGTCGCAGGCTCATCATTTTCAGTTTAAAAACGATGAATATAAATATATTGAATTTGACCGCCCAAACCGTAAATTTAATTATATAACAGCACCTCGTAAACTGCAAGTATGGGACAAAGGAAGTCCAACTGTTGCAGAAACTTACGACATTGGATATAGAATTGATGAAATTGCAGGTTTTGGTGTTTGTGGAGCATCTAGTGCAATATCTGTTGCTGTATTCGACTCGTTAACTTTAGAGCCTTGGTTAACCGACAGAGCAGATTACGGTCATCGTAACTATCCATACTGTAACTCAATTAACAGACCTGCTTATTATTTTGATTTTTCTACTGATAGTTTAAGCCTTGAAAAAGTAGCCCAGTTACTAAACCTAGTACCTTCAGGAAATTATATACTTGTTAATACAGTATGGAGTGGCAATTTTCAACAGTGGCCTGAAAATTTATATCAAGCATTTGAATCGCTATTTCCGGGAACTAACGTAAGATATATACCAAATAATTACCCTTATATTTTCTTCACAAAAAAAGGAAGCACAACAACAAGTCATGAGGTAATAGGAACATCTTCAACCGATGAAATATATTTTGAAAAATATTTAGAAACAAATTATAGTTTTGGCGACATTACATCGGAAACTGCCGGACCTGCATATAATTGGAACACATTTATTTGGGAATGGAAAAACTCTGAAACTAACTCATACGATTCTACAAGAATAAATCTTACAGGAATTAAGCTTGATGGTACAGAAAGTGTATTGATTAATAATATCACATCACAAGATTCAATAATTTATAACCTAAATAGTTTTGTTGATGCAAACGAATATCCATTTATTAAGCTAAATATTTTCAGCAAAGACGATTCTTTAAAAACACCATCACAAATAATTAAATGGCAGCTTACTCACGACCAGGTGCCGGAAACGGCTATAAATCCTGAAAAAGGTATATATTTTTACAAAGATACAGTACAAGAGGGTGATGATATTATTTTTAGTGTAGCAACCGAAAATGTAAGTGAATATGATATGGATAGCTTACTAATAAAATACTTTGTAAAAGACCGTAATAATAATGTGCATTTAATAAAAGAAAAACGTTGCAGACCACACCCTTCACACGATATATTAATTGATACTGTTAGCTTTAACACGCTGGGTTATGCAGGTTTAAATAGTATATGGATAGAAGTAAATCCAATAAATACGGTAACAAATCAATACGACCAACTAGAACAATATCACTTTAATAATATTGCCCAAAAATATTTCTTTGTAAATCGTGATATTATGAACCCAATGCTCGATATTACATTTAACGGTATTCATATTTTAGATGGAGATATTGTTTCGGCAAAACCCGAAATTATGATTAAACTTAAAGATGAAAATAAATTTTTAGAACTTAACGACCCTAGTGTGTTTAAGGTTTATTTAAAACAACCCGACAAAGTTGATGAAGAAATAATTAATGATTACGATAGTTTGGGAACACAGCAACTTTTTTGGACTCCTGCACAGCTACCTAAAAATAGTTGTAAACTATTATATACGCCAAACTTACTTAAAGATGGAATGTATCAATTACGTGTAAGTGCAACCGATATGTCGAATAACGAAAGTGGTAGATACGATTATTTAATTAATTTTATGGTTGAGAATAAACCAACAATTACAAATGTTTTTAACTACCCTAACCCATTTTCTACTTCAACAAGGTTTGTATTTACATTAACAGGCAGCCAAATTCCTGAAGAATTTACCATCGAAATAATGACAATAAGCGGTAAACTTGTTAAAGTTATCGATTTATCAGAGCTTGGTTCTATTCGTATAGGTAATAATATTACCGATTATACTTGGGACGGCACCGATATGTATGGCGATAAACTTGCAAATGGTGTGTATTTCTATCGTGTTCGTACAAAACTAAATGGCGCGGATATAGAAAAACGTGAAACTAATACCGACCAATTTTTTAAGAAAGGTTGGGGAAAACTTTATATTTTAAGATAAGTGTTACCTATTTACGCTATTCACCACTGTATATCCTATTAGTCTATCGTAATCAGAGGTAAAACCATGATAGTATATTAATATTAAATAATCGTTTTCTGTTTCATAATGCGAACCTTCAATATATGTTGGGTCTGCTTTTGTTTCGCCATCTTTAAGCAAAATATACTCGTAATTATAATAACCCTGTTTAAGCATTAAACGTAATTGATATGCCTTTAACTTATAGTTATATGTCATTCTGTATTCTTTTTTAAATTGCTCGTTAGTCATATGCCCATAAATGTAAATATTACCATCAGTAATTGGAGCATCTATTGGCAATGTAAAATATGCGTGTACATAATCTCCCTCAATATCGCTATTTGTACGGTAATTAGCCTTTATCAGAAACTTACCATCTATATCCTCATCGTTCATATATATTTTAAATCGTCGTTCCTCATCGTCGTATAATTTAAAATGATAAAATGGAGGTTCAAAAATAATTTCGCGTACCTGCTGATTTTGATATTTCAAATCCTTTGAATCGAAATGTCTAAATTCGCTACCTCCCGGGAAAAGACAATCTGCATTAAAATTGTATATAATTTGATTATCCTTAACCATATTTGGTTGGAAATCGGCAACTCTTGTATTCCAAAAACCATTTTGTATAATTACAGGTTTTATCTCGGTATATGGGTCGTTTAATTGCAAGCCATTTGTATTTACAATAAAATTAACTTCTTGATGAGTTTTTATTAAATTTAAATTTGATGAACGCTCAACTCTTGCATTTATCGATGTTAATGCCTCATAAGCAAAAAAACGTTTTGTTAAAACAATATTTTCTTCGTCGCCATCTTCATATACTAATAAAATATAATTGCCTGATTTTGTTAGTTGCATATCACTATTTGGAAAACGTACTTCGTAATGAGTATAATCAACAACAGTATTAAACGAAAATTTATAGTTGGTGATTTGGTCTTCAGAAATACCATTTATATATTCCATTGTCATTAAATCAGATGGTTTCCAATCGTAGGTGCAATGAATTAATTTAAAATAATAATCCTTTGTATCTCTTGATATTTCATCGAAAGATAAAACCAATCTTTCATTTGAATTTATATTTAGTGCCGGATACGATAATTCCCAACCTTCACGATAAAGTAAAACCGATTTAATACTATCTTTATATATATAGTTCTCGTATCTTAAATGATTTTCGTTATAGTAATCTTCGTTTTTTTCTTGTGAAAAAGAAATTATTGAGCTTGTTATGAATATAAAAAAGATAAAAAATTTCATTTTTTTGGTAAAGGTAACAAAAACTTTACCAAAAAAAAGAGGCTAATAAATATAGCCTCTTTCAGTTTTTTGTGTTGTAATAAAATTTATCTTTTTTCGTAATAGCCAATACCTTTTGATGCAGGCTGACCATAAAGTTCAGGATTTAAGTATTTTCCTTTTTCACTGTCGTTCTTTTCTAACTCAGGAATAACAGGGTGTTGTTTTGCAAATGGGTCTTTTCTTACTCCTGTTACTTGCCAAGATATTTTTTGTCCCGGTGTACCTCCTGCTATTTCAAATTTATTATTTGCAATTTCTTTTGAAATGTAAATATTTGGTGCAGGAGCTCCTATTGCTGTAAGTAAATATCTGAATTTTTCGTTTAATATTCCAAAATACGAAGGTAATTCAACTGTTGCTTTACCGTCATTATCAAGTACTACAACTCCGTCGTAAACGTTTTTCATTTCAGGACTTTCAACAAAAGAGTGAATCAAATATTTATTTGCGGGGTCTCTAGGGTCATCAATTTTAAATGTTCCACTAGATTTTGATAATACACCCGAAATATGTACATCGCCATTAAAATAACCTGCGTAATTATTGTCTCCTCCCGAAGCTGTTCCATATATACCGTACCTGTTACCAGATGTTCCTCCTGATGCTTCACCATAAACACCATAATATCCACCAACACCTTTTACACCTGTTCCATAATTATTTGTTACGTTATGTTTACCATATATAGCAGCATCATCGTTACTTGTAGTATTATCAATTACGTGCAATTTATATGAAGGGGCATCTGTGCCAATACCAACATCACCATTATCTTTAAAAATTGAAGGGCTTCCAAAAGTATTTATTTCTAAATCGCCGCCATCAGCTTGTAAATGTAATGTATTAGTGCTTCCATTATTTCTAGACATTATTTCGTTTTGGTCAATAACTATATTACTTGCTCCAACATCTCCTAAAACTAATAATCCATTTGTTGTTAAGCCGGCATCGTCTGAACCCATTATTTGTAATTTTGTAGCAGGAGTCTGAGTGCCTACGCCTAGTTTACCATTTATTCCTACTATATCATTATCAAATTCTCCATAAATTAACGGATGAGTATTTGTTCCTGTTGATGCATCAATATATAGTCTATTTGAGTTTGTTTCTGTACAACCTGCATTTAATCCTATAAAGACATTATTGTTTCCTGTAGCATCATGTCCTGATCTAGGGCCTAAAAATGTATTATATCTACCATGGTAGTTATTTAGTCCTGCATCAATACCAACAATAACATTACTTATTCCATCAAGATTATGATATCCTGCACCAGAACCAACAAAAACGTTCCAATCAGCATCATTATTTAAACCGGCTTGATAACCTATTGATACAGACATATCAGAGGTTTTGTTGTTAAATCCAGCTTTATATCCCATAAAAACATTATCATAGCCATCTATGTTATTGAATCCGGCCTGATAACCTATAAAATCATTACTATTTCCTATTGTATTATTGTAACCGGCTTGATAACCAATGAAATTGTTATCAGAACCTGTTGAATCTTTATATCCAGCTTGATAACCCACAAAGTTGTTTTCATGACCAGAGGTGTTATTTTTACCAGCTTCAGTACCCATGAAGTTATTATTTGCTCCTGTTGTATTAGCTAAACCAGAAGAAAAACCTATAAAAATATTATTATCTGATACGGTTGTACTAGCTCCAGCATCCTTACCTAAACAAATATTATAACTTCCTGTAGAATTGGTCATACCAGCATTATCGCCAATAAAAACATTACTTTGTCCTGTTGTATTATTCATACCTGCTTGATCACCCATAAAATTATTAAAACTACCTACTGTATTCATTCTTCCTGAGTAATGACCAATAAAGTTATTGTATGTACCATCTACATTTGATATTCCTGCTTCAGCACCAATAAAGTTATTTTGACTACCTGTAGTTGTTGAATCTCCTGCCAAATAACCCATAAAAACGTTATCATTACCAGAGTTTAATAGTTCTCCTGTTTTAAAACCAAATGTAGAATTATTCCTTCCTGTTGTAATATTTTCTCCTGAGTGTTGTCCAATAAAATAATTATCTTCTGATAAATGCATTGTTCCGCCGGCATCTGTGCCATTTGTTCCTTCAAAACTTTCTACGGCAAAACCTCCTTGATAAGCATTCCCTGTATTTTCATTATCATAATAGATACGTGCACTATCAGGCGAAATTCTGAATAATTCGTGAGTTTCTGTTTTATCTAATCTATAACCACCAATAGCAAAACCACCTTTATCATTATTGTTTTTATTTATTGTGTTATCAACCCAAACACGAACACCTCCATCATAAACAGCAAATATTGGTTGTCCTGCTGCATTTTTTACTTCAAATAATGCTGTATCAAGATTTGTTGAATCTCCTTTTACAACAAATTTTCCTGTAGGAGCATCGGTTCCTACACCAACATAACCGTTATTGTTATTGTATATATCGTTACCATGTGTTGACCATAAATTACCATAATCTCCCATATATACTTGTCCACCATCTGATAAATAAAGTGTATCGTTTGAGAAATTTAAAACTTGTAATTCGTTTGTTGCACTTGCATCTGCATCATTTACTTCATCGGTAAACGAGCCTCCTCCGTTTGAAAGAGTTACTGTGTTGCCAGATTTTGATATTGTTTGAAGTTCGTTTGTTGCGTCAGCATCAGCATCGTCAACATTATCTTGTAGTGTTACAGTGTTTCCACCTGAAATTGTTAAATTTGTGCCTGAAACTGATAAAGTCTGTGAATCAGTTCCTGAATTATCAAGAGTGCTTAAATCAACTGTGTTTGTGCCTCCTGCATCTGTAATTTGTAAATTTGTTCCGTTTAATGTTGCACCTGTAATTAAC
>Ga0256827_10001618_pt1 | contig 14452 bp, 16 predicted proteins | sample CV84metaG_FD_185977 | JGI IMG/M metagenome (GOLD analysis project Ga0256827, IMG submission 185977) | Hydrothermal vent microbial communities from East Pacific Rise, Pacific Ocean - CV84 | ecosystem: Environmental > Aquatic > Marine > Hydrothermal vents | place: Pacific Ocean: East Pacific Rise... | reverse complement strand
CTTTACTGCTATCTAACTATTGCTTTAGCTAACTCTTCAGGTTTGTTTGCATATTGTAGTGCAACTTCACGAGAAACTTTACCATCAGTTACAAATTTAACAAGTGCTTGTGTTTGGGTAGTCATTCCTGTATCTCCCTGACCTAGTTGCATTTGTGAATAGATTTGGTGAACTTTATCTTCACGAATAAGGTTTGCAATAGCGTGGTTTGTAACCAAAATTTCCGAAGCAGCTACACGACCACCACCAAGTTTTGGTAAAAGTGCTTGAGCAACAACAGCTACAAGAGAAGTTGAAATCATTGCTCTAATTTGTGGTTGCTCATCTCCAGTAAATACATCAATAATACGGTTAATAGTACCTGGTGCAGAAGAGGTGTGAAGCGTACCAAATACAAGGTGACCTGTTTCAGCTGCTGTAAGTGCAGCCTCAATAGTCTCTTTGTCTCTCATCTCCCCGATTAGTATGATGTCAGGATCTTGACGCATTGCATATTTTAGTGCCAATGCAAAAGATTTTGTATCTTCTCCAACACCTCTGTGTGAGAAAACACACTTTTTGTTTTGGTGAATAAATTCTACGGGATCTTCAACTGTAATAACATGTTTTTGCTCATAAAGATTAATCTCATTTAACATTGCTGCTAGGGTTGTTGATTTACCAGAACCTGTTGGACCTGTTACAAGAATGAGACCTTTTTCTCTTTTTATAAGTTTTTTATAAACTTCTGGAGAACCAAGATCATCAAGAGATGGTATATCTATAGGAATGGTTCTAAATGCTGCTGCTGTATCACCAAGTGTACGATAGTAGTTGGCTCTGAAACGACCTATACCAGGGAGAAGAAGTGCAAAATCAAGTTCACCATTCTCTTCAAATTGCTGTTTCTGCTTCTCCGTAATCAAAGAGTAACACATCTCTTCAATATCTTCACCATTGAGTTTAGGCAAATTTACAGGCTTAAGCGCTCCATCAAGTCTTATCTGTGGTTCTGTACGACTTACTAGGTGTAGGTCAGATGCACCATGTGTTACAACACTCTGTAAAAGTTTTTTAATATCAAAATCAGCCATGATTATCCTTTATTTTTTGGTAATTTTTCTAAATAAGTCTCTCTATTATACCCAACTATTATTTCATTATTATATGAAATAACAGGTCTTTTTATTAGCATATTTTCTTTAGCCAGCCATAACTCTTTTTTTTCATCACTTAAATTTAACTCTTTTAACTTAAGTGTTCTGTAGGTAGTTCCTCTTGTATTGAAAAGAGTTTTAATATCTGTATGTTTAAGCCACTTCTCAATAGTTGCACTGTTTACAGCATTTTCCCTAAAGTCAATAAACTCATAAGGTATGTCAAACTCTTTTAAGTGCTTAATGGCTTTTCTTACTGAGTCACAGTTTTTAATACCATAAATCTTTAGCATAATATCTATTCTATAATTGCAGGAACTATAAAAAAATCATCACTGCCACGAGGGGCATTTGCAAGAATATCTTTTGCAACTGTAGTCGCTTCACGAGGTATGTCTTCTCTTAATGGAGTACCACCTTCAAGTGTTGAAAAAGATGCACTGAGATTATCTGTATCGAGTTCGTTTAAGTTGTCTATGTAGCCAAGAATATCAGTCAGTTGACCCATGACCTCTTCTTTTTTCGAATCGTCAATACGAAGATGTGAAAGTTTCTCAAGTTTTTCTAAAACAGTGTTGTCAATTTGCACAATTTACCTTTTATCTTAAATATAGTATTTGTATCATTATATATTAATTTAGTTTAAGATATAACTACAGTATATCAAATAAGTATTAAGTATTTAAGTATAAGGATTTGAAATGATGCAACAGTTAGATATGAGTTCTCCAGAGTTTTTACATGAGTTAGAAAAAACTAAAAAATTTACAGATAAAGTTTGTAAGCAGTTTGGCTATGAATACCACCCTATGCATGATGTAAATGAGGGTGTTACTTTGGGACTTGCGAGACATAAAATACTTTATGGAAAAAGATTTTGCCCATGTTATATGGTAGAAGCAGATGAGTCAAAACCAGGTAAATACAAAAGTTCAGACAACAGAGTATGTCCTTGTCCTCAAGCAATAGAGAAAGAGATACCAGAAGATGGAAAATGTCATTGTGGAATTTTCTGTTCACCTGAGTATGTTGCAGAAAATATGAGAAAAACAATGGAGTCTATATAATGCAAGAACTGTTGTTTCAAAGTATTGTTAGTTCAGAAGATTTGGAAAAGCTTTTAAAAGCTAGAGAAGAAGGAAGTGTAAATTTTCTTTTAGTAGATGTGAGAGAAAATATGGAGTATGAGGCGGGGCATTTGAAAGGTGTTGATATGCTTAAGCCAACTTCAACATTTCAGCAGTGGGGAGAACAACTTTTAAATGAGAGCAAAGATAAAACTATTATTTTTACCTGTCGTACAGGTGCTAGAAGTGGTCAAGTTCAAAATGTTTTTAAGAGTAACGGACATGAGAATGTAATTAACCATTATGGTGGTATTGTTTCATATCGCGGTGAGGTAGAGAAGTAAAATGGATGTTGTTGATTTATTGTTGAGGTTATTGAGCTTTGAGTCAATAACACCTGATGATGCAGGATCTTTAAAATTTATTGAAAAGTATCTTGATGGGTATGAAGCTATATATGTCAATAGAGAAGGGGTTAAAAATCTTTTCTTAACTAAAAGATTTTCAGAAGGTCCACATTTATGTTTTGCTGGTCATGTTGATGTTGTACCTGCTGGTGATGCGTGGGAAACAAATCCTTTTGTTCCAGTAATTAAAGATGGTAAAATTTATGCACGTGGCACTCAAGATATGAAGAGTGGAGTAGCTGCTTTTGTTCAGGTTCTTAAAGATACTGATAATTTTGAGGGACAGCTCTCCATACTTCTTACTTCAGATGAAGAGGGTGATGCAAAATATGGAACAGTAATTATGCTTGAGCATTTAAAGAAGATAAATCTTTTGCCAGATTACTGTATTGTTGCAGAACCTACATGTGAAACTCTCTTTGGTGATGCCATAAAAATTGGAAGAAGAGGCTCCATTAACGGTGTTCTTACTCTAAAAGGAAAACAAGGGCATGCGGCTTACCCTGAAAAAGCTTTAAATCCCATTCATCAAATTAGCCCTCTGCTACATAAAATAGCAGGTGTACACCTAGATAACGGTGATGATGATTTTGCTCCAAGCCAAATGGTTATTACTGATATACGTTCAGGAATGGAAGTTAGTAATGTAAGCCCAGGTAGTTTAAAACTTATGTTTAATGTACGTAACTCTACAAAAACTACGCAGGAGAAAATTGAATTACATATTTCAAAATATTTTAGTGGTTTAGATTATAGTTTGAAATTGTCTCAATCTGCTTACCCATTTGTGACAAGTCGTGGGTCAAAGATTGTTGATAAGTTGGTAGAAAGTATTGAAAATATTACTACAGTAAATCCAAAATTATCAACAGCAGGGGGAACAAGTGATGCAAGATTTATTGCTGCATTTGGCATAGATGTTGTAGAGTTTGGTGTAATCAATGACACAATTCACGCACCTAACGAATCTACATCCATTGAAGAGGTAGAGTCACTCTATGCAGTATTTAAAAATACTGTTACACAATTCAATGTTTAAAGGATTAAATTTGTCTTTAAAGAGTTTATTTACGGTTTTTTTAATATTTGTCTCTACTCAACTGTTTGCAGATATGGTGTGGCAAAAAAATATCTCTTCAGCATTTGAAGTTGCGAAAAAAGACAACAAAATAGTTGTACTTTTTGTAGAGAGTCAATACTGTAGATGGTGTAAAAAAATGAAGCATCGAACATTAAGTAATAGTAGTGTAGAAAAAAGGCTCGAACCTTATGTTTTAGTTGAGGTTATGAGAGAAGATACAAATGTAATGAATAGTCTTCCTTCCATTCATGGTGTACCTACTATATTTTTTATGACAGCAAATAAAAAGGTACTTGAAACAGTAATTGGTTACTTTAATGTAGAAGATTTTTTAAGTTATATTGATGATGTAGAGAAGAAAGTGCTACTCAATAAAGAGTCTTAAGAGTGTTTACACGACCACATTTTAAAGAGTATGTTGTTGCTAGACTTGTAACTATTGCTGTAGTTATTTTTATACTATTTAGTATATTTTTCCTTCTTTTTATGAAAGATTCAGAAATTGCATTTACTGCCATTGTTTTGATGGCTTTAGCATTTAGTATTTTTATTTTTGCTATCCATAATGGGGCAAAACGTATGCAAAAAGAGCTATCTACAATCAATACTTACTTAAAAAATTTGGATAATATAGAAAAGATTGATTATCAGACACGTTTTTTCACTCAAGAGTTTGAAGATATTAAACAAAATCTTATTAAAGTACTTAAGGGTGCAAAAAAAAGAGAAGATATAAAGCAGCGTTACAATGCAAAACTAAAACTAAAAAATCGTCAACGTGCCGATATGCTCTCTGCAATTGCTCATGAGTTTCGCAATCCTATAGCATCTATTATGGGATACTCTCAAACATTAAATGATGATTCTGAAATACCAAGAGAGTTAAGAGAGAAGTTTTTAGAAAAAATTTACAATAATGGGAATAAGATTGAATCTCTACTAAGTCGTCTTATTTTATGGAATAAATTTGAGAGTGGTGAAGCTACACTACATAAAAGTTCTTTCGATATTTATAGTTTGGCAACAGATGTTAAACGTTCTCTTGAAGAGAAATACAAAAATAGAGTAATTATTCTTAATGGTACATCATGTAGAGTAGAGGTAGATAGAACATTAATAGAAGTTGTCTTAAAAAACCTTATTGAGAATGCGTTAAAATACTCTAAAGATGTAGTAATTGTAAATATAGATAAGCATAGAGTTTCTGTTACAGATAAGGGTGTAGGCATAAAAGATAAAGATATTGATAAGGTTACTAAAAAATTCTATCGCTCCGATACTCACAATTGGGATAACTCTATGGGACTAGGACTCTCCATAGTAAAAACTATTTTAACTCTACATAAAAGCAAACTAGAAATAGAGAGCAAATTAGACAAAGGTTCCACATTTTCATTTAAAATATAGATGAGACAGGAATCCTAAATTTATTCATTTTTTCACATACTTTTTACTCCCTATTATTTCTACCATTCATTTTTCTTATCAACCCTATGACATAGATTGAAGTATTATTTTAATATTTATAAAAAATACTTATTTATGGCTACAATATTTAAAAAAAGATCATTTATTATAAAAATCATTTAAAGTTAATAATTAATATAATACAATCTAAAGTATTCATAATACTTATTTAATATAAATATGTATTATAATTAATATAGAGGAGAAAATATGAAACTAGGTTTCTTAGTTGACCTTAACCTATGTATGGGTTGTAAAGGTTGTGAAGTTGCTTGTAAAGTGGAAAATGAAGTTCCATTGAGTACATGGCGTTTGCGTGTAAAGTATATAGATATCGGAACATTCCCAGATACATCTAGATCTTTTACACCATTACGATGTAACCATTGTGAGTCTGCACCATGTGAGCGTATTTGTCCAGTATCTGCATTACATTATTTGGAAAACGGTATTGTTAATGTAGATAGTAGTAGATGTATTGGTTGTGCTGGTTGTATGATGGCATGCCCTTACGGAGCAATTTATATGGATCCTGAAACAAACACGGCAGATAAGTGTACATATTGTGCTCATAGAGTTGAGTCTGGTATGATGCCAGCATGTGTAGTTGTTTGTCCAGTGCAAGCAAATATTTTTGGAGATATTGAAGATGATAACAGTCATATATCTCAATACATTATGGAACATCAAGGTGCAGTTCAGGTACGTAAACCTGAGAAAAATACACATCCTAAACATTTTTATGTAGGTGGTGGTACACAAACACTTGATCCATTGGCACAACAAAGACTTGAAGGGTTTGGACTCTTTAATAATGTAACACATCTTAAGCATATAGGCGATCCACATGAAGGTGTGTTAGATAGATTCTTAGCACCATTCAAGAGTGAAGAGAAATATGATAATAGAAGTTTTGTAGATTTTGATAATAAAGATTACAAATCAGAATTAACGGAAGGAGATAACTAATGCAAAATACAATTCACGCAACACAAGCGATAGTTACTTTAGATGTAGCACTTCCTGGTATTATTTGGGGTTGGATGATTACCTTAAATATGTGGGCAAAAAGTATAGGTACAGGTGTTATTTTGGTAGGAGCATTTTTACTTTATAGACATAAAAAGGAAGAGATGCCAAACCTAAGATGGATTATGCCACTTATAGCATTTGTATTTTTAAATATTTTCCTATTGTTTACACTTACAGACCTTCATCATCCATATAGAATGGTAAATATCTTTTTACATCCTCATTGGACATCAGCAATTACAGTTGGAGCATGGATGGCATCGCTTTTTACAGGACTTATTACAGTGATGATGCTTATTGGTGGGTTCGATGCCTTTCCTGACATAAGAAGACATTGTTCTATAGCAAAAAAAGTAAGAGCAAATTCTACATTGTATGAAAAAATCTTTCCATTTGTGGTATTTCTAGCAATTCCTGTTACACTATATACAGCTATTATTATGGCAGAGGCAAGTGCAAGAGAGTTATGGCAAACACCAGCAGAAGTGATGCAAATGATGTGGGCAGCATTTATGGCTGGTTCATCAGCTCTTATTCTTGTATCGGGAAATTGGAGTAAGGAAGTTAGAAAAGACTTAGCACTTGTATTAGCAATTGCTACATTCTTCTCATTTATGATGTATATGGGTGAGTATTTTTTCTCATTTAAATCAGCTGAAGCAGAAGCAACATTAGCATTTGTTCACTCAGGTGGAGCATACAATACAGAGTTTTGGTTTGGTATGATTCTTGGATTTGTTATCCCATTTTTCATTGCTATAGGTAATATGAAGAGTGATAATAAAACATTACTTAGGTTTGCAGCAATTTTAGCATTGGTAGGTTTATACATGGCAAAAGATGTATGGCTTAAAATTCCACAATTATTAAATTTAAGTTAAGGAGGAGATACCTATGACAAAATCAATGAAAAATGACAATAACTTTATAGAAGGTAGAAGAAGCTTCCTTAAAGGTACAGCATATTCTGTAGCAGGTGCAACACTTGCAGCTGGTGTATTTGAAACCATAGTGGATACACATGCAATGGCAGAAGGTAAAAAGTTTACATCTACACCTAAAACACTTTCATTTTATCCACCATTGCAAGAGTGGGATTCATTTAAAGAGTTAGATGGAAGTGACTGGAAACGTGGTGGTACAGGTAGAAATGGTGTTCGTACAGAAACCAATAAAGATGGTATTAAAGTAAATGAATTTATGCTTGTCCCAACTGTTTGTTCAAATTGTGAAGCTCAGTGTGGACTTACTGCATGGGTAGAGGTGGGTACATATAAAAGAACAAAAAATCCTAAAGATCTTTTTGTTAAGAAATATATGGGTAATCCACTGCATGCAGGTTCTCGTGGACGTAATTGTGCAAAAGGATATGCAGCTCAAACACAAATGTATGATCCCGATAGAATACCTTTTCCACTTATGAGAGCACCAGGTTCTAAACGTGGTGAAGGTAAATGGGTAAGAACTTCTTGGGATGCGGCAATGGCTAAAATCGGTAAGAAAATGCACGATACTCTTAAAGTGGGTGATGAAATTTCTAAAAAATCAATTATGTACCATGTAGGTCGTCCAAATGAAAATGGGTTTGGTCACCGTATTCCTCACTCATTAGGATGTGATGGGTATGATTCTCATACAAATATCTGTTCAGCAGGTGCAAGAGAAGGTACCATTCAATGGGCAAATGATGACAGAAATTCACCAGATTGGGCGAATGCAAAATTAGTATTCTTACAATCTTCTCATGCCGCAGATGCAGGACACTATTTCCAGCAATCAGCAGGGTTTATTGCTGATGCACGTAGAAAAGGTGCAAAACTTGTTGTTATGGATCCTCGTATGTCAAATTCTGCAGGTATAGCAGACTTATGGTTACCAATATGGCCAGGAACTGAAACAGCACTTTATTTATATTTGGCCAATAGAATTTTAAATGAGAAAGGTCTTAGTGGTGAAGATTTAGTAAATCATGATTTTGTAAAAAATTGGATTAACTGGGATCAACTTATGGCAGATAAAAAGCAGTTAGAACTTATGGTTTCAAGAGATTATATGAAAGCATTACCTACTGATGAAAGTTATGAAAGCTTTATTGAAATGCTTAAAGAAATATATGCTCCATATACAAAAGAATTTGTTGTAAAAGAGTGTAAACTTGAAGGATTTGCACATAAGTTAGATGAACTTTATGATATGTTTATTGATGCTGGTGATAGAATTTCTACATATTTATGGAGAGCTGGACCAATTGCACATAGAGGTGGTTGGATGATTACACGTGCTGGGTTCTTCCCATTGGCATTGCGTGGTGCATTGGCAGGAAATAAAGGTGGTACAGGTATGCACCATTGGCATGTTGTTTCTGTTAATGGTAAAGGCGATGCTGCAACAGTAGCAGGAGAAAGACCTCCAAGGGTAGATGTATGGAATGAAATAGCATGGCCACCAGAGTATCCATTGAGTTCATTTGAAATGTCTCATATTATGCCTCACCTTCTTCTTGATGATGAGTGGAGAGCAAAATGGAAAGCTAAGGGTCTTACAAATATTCCTGAAAAATTAGCAGTTTGGATTCCACGTATGTACAATCCTGTATGGATTAATCCAGATGGTTTTAGATGGATAGAAGCATTAAAACGTGAAGATAAAATTGAATTGTCATTTAACCTTTCTCCTACATGGTCAGAGACAAACTGGTATTGTGATTTTGTACTTCCAGTGGGACTTGCAGGTGAGAGACATGATCAATCTTCAGAGCCAACAAAACCAGCAAAAATTCTTGCCTTTAAAAACCCTGCACTTCGTGTAGCATTAGAAAAAACAGGTTGGAAGCCAAAAGATCCTACACGTGCAACACTAGAAGCACACATGGCAGCAGGTCTTGGTGAAATTTGGGAAGAAGTAGAATTTTGGGCAAATATTATGGTACATCATGTAGATCCTGATGGTAGTCTTGGCATAAGAAAATTCTGGGCTTCTAAAGAAGATCCAACAAGAGCAGTCACTATACCAGAATGGTATCAAGCTGCACTTGGTAAGATTCCTAATCTTAGAAAAGCAGCAAGTGAAAACCCTAAATATAAAGATTCAAAATATCCTAACTATGAGATGATGAGAGATATGGGTACATGGCTTGTAGAAGATAATATTTTTAGACCACAAGAGAGACCACTTAAAAAAGTAGATGGGAAATATATTGCTCATGGTCATGAATATACTGAAGATGAAGTAACTATTGATGAACGTGGTACTATTAAAGTTGAAGATCATGTATTTGGTGGTAAAAAGAAAATTGGTGTTGTTGTTAAAGGTGAAGAAAAAGAAGGGTGGCATACACTTACAGGTAAACTTGAATTTTATTCTAAATGGCTTGCAGAGTGGAAATGGCCAGAGTATGCTATACCTATATACCCAAGAAATGCAGAAGAGAGAAAGAGAATGGTTCATGTTGTGACACAAGTACATCATGACTTTATTGACCCAGCTAAAAATGAGTTTGCACTCAATACGGTGTTTAGATTACCATACAATATTCACACACGTTCGGTAAACTCTAAGCACCTTATGGAAATTTCACAAAATCATAATCCAGTTTGGATAGCAACACAAGATGCTGATAGAATGGGTATTAAAAGAGGTGATGCTATTAAAGTGACTATTTCTGATACTGTATCTGGGCTTGAATCTGGTTACTTTATTGCTATGGCTGTACCTACGGAAGGTGAAATGCCTGGTGTACTTGCATGTTCACATCATGCAGGTAGATGGAAACTTAAAAATGCTGTTGAAATTCCTGGATTCCAACATAAGCTAGGTGTTTTAGGACTAGGTGCACCACTTTTTGATATGACTATGGATGGTAAAGTTGCTACAATGACACCAAAAGAGGGTATTAATGAAGGTATGCAAGCACGTAGAGATACATGGCAGTTTAAAGAATTTAACAAAGATCTTGACAATATCTGGTGGGATGGAATGTCAGGTTCCTGGCAAAATGCTGTTGCACCTTCTCATCCAGATCCAATTGCAGGTAACCATGCATGGCACCAAAAAGTTCGCATTGAACTTGCCGGGAAAGATGATAAAATTGGTGATATTTATGTAAATTATGAAAATAATTTTAAAGTATATCAAGCTTGGAGAGATAAATTAACTCGTCCTTTGGATTCAACAGATACACTTAGGCGTCCTGTTCATATTAAACGTCCAGCTGTGCCTTTAACATTAAAGGCTTACTCTGTAAAAATTACATAATTAAAATTGGTGTAGGGTGTTGTGCCCTCACAACACCGTGAAAGTGAATAAGAATGAAGCAAATGAAACAAGAGATAGAAAATCGTATTGCGATTTATGCATTAATATCAAGATTGATGCTTGTAGAAGTAGATGAAACATTTTTAAAACAGATTGAAAGTGATGAAAAATTACTTGCACTTTTTCCAAACTATAGAGAGTGGAATAAACGTAAAATTTTTTCTATGGAAAAACTAATTACTGAAGAGTATAATGCAGATTTCACAAATTTGTTTTTGATGAACCTTATTCCCTATGAGAGTTTTTATTTGAGTGAAGAGCAGATGATTGAAAGTGGTCAAGCTAATCCTGTTGTAGAGTTGTATGATGCCTTAGATTTCAGAGTAGAACTTGAAAAAGCAAGAGTAGTTAGTGCTGATCATATTGGAGTAGAACTTGAATTTATGTATATGCTCTGTACTGCACTTAAAAAAGCTTTAGATGCTGATGACAAAGAGGGTGTATGTGAATTACTTCTTATTCAAAGAGGATTTTTAAAAGATCATCTTTTAGAGTGGATGCCTCTTTTTCTTATTAATGCAAAACGTGAATCACGTACGCCACTGTATCATGATGGTACAGAACTTACTTTGGAGTTCATTCTGTCGGACTATGAGTATGTTATTGCACAATTAGATGAAAATTGTCAAATACAAGCAACAGAAAATTAATGTCTCTACACTTAGAAATTGCTGCGTGCATACGTGCTAAAAGTAAATTTTCAAACTGTACAAAATGTATAGATGCCTGCCCTGATTCAATCACACTAGTGGAAAATTTACCTAGTTTTGCAAACAACACTGGAGTAGAAGCTGCTGCATGTGTAGGGGTATGTCCTACGGAAGCATTTTCACTTTCTGATTTTTCTGTAACAGAGTTCTTTTTTACTTTTTTGGATTCTAAAATACGTCTTATCAGTCCTAATGTAAATGTTCCATGTCTTTCTGTACTGAGTGTTGAGCATCTTATTTCGTTAACTCTTGCTTGCGAGGAGGAAATTACATTAGATATGAGTTCATATGATGAAGATAGTATTTTATATGATCAAATAGATGCACGCATAAATGAAGCCAATTTTGTACTCTCTTCTTTTTCAGAAAAAAAGCTTATTACTAATGTAAATATGCTTATACCTAGTAAAAAAGAAGTCCTAGAAGAGGTCACTTCAAGACGTTCATTTTTAGGTAATGTTTCACTTAAAGGTGTAGTAAAACATAAAATGACCTTTGATGAAGCAGTAATGGCTGATGAGCTTAAAATTTTTAATTTAGATAGAGCAACTATTTCAAAGATTAAAGAAATTAATATACCAGATAAGCGTAAAATTCTTTTTACAATATTGAAACAGGTAAATATTCCAGATGCTTTTGAAGTTTTAGCAGAAGAGGATATTGGTTTTATCTCTCAAAAATTTGTAGATGATACATGTACAAACTGTCAAATATGTTATCGTATTTGTCCTACTGGTGCATTAAGTTCAGATGCGAAATTTTCAATTATTCATTTTGATGCAATGTTATGTGTCAAGTGCCGTCTTTGTCATGAAGCATGTGAACCAAAATCAATCAAATTACAAGCAGGATTTGAAATAAAAGAATTTTTTGAACCTACTCAACGTACTTTGGCAACATTCAATATTAAACGTTGTAATGAATGTGGTAATAATTTTACTTATGTAGGTGGGGAGCAAGCTTGTCCTCGTTGTTTAGCAGAAGAGGAAGAAGCAATGTTTTTACATGACAATGCAAAAAGAATGATAAATGATAAAGAATAAAGGAAAATTACATGCAACCACATGAGATAAAACCAGATACACTGCTTTGTACTATTCTTGGGCATAATGCTCAGACAGGATACATGAGGCGTTATTTCAATAAAATAATGAAGCATAACAGTAAAAATGCTACTGCAATTGCATTAAATATAACTGATGAACATTTTGATTTTACTATGATAAATGTAGGAGAGTCAAAAGTAGATAAAATGATGATAGAAAGTGAATTTTCTACAAAAGTTTTACAGTATTGTACTGTACTTGATGCGTGTGCTATGAAAGAGAAAAGAGTAGATTTTATAGAAATCATAGAAGGAAAAGTAAATGGTTACTGTTTGAATGATGAAGCTAATGCACTTTTTAAAAGGTCAGAATTTTTAGATGATCAAATACTATTTATAGCAAAAATAATGCTACTTGCAAATCGTTGGTTTGATACAGAAATTGATATTGATGCTATACCAATACTTATAGAAAATACAGAATAATAAGGAAATAAAATGCCAAATAATATGGATATAGACGAGTTAAAAAAAGCTTTTGAAACATTTGACAAACCACCTGCGTTTTGTCCAGATGGTCAATGTGAAACAGATGAAGAGGTAGATTTACAAGATTATCCTTCTTATACCGAAGCTCTTTATGCTAAGCTTGTTGCTCCTGCAGCTAGTGGTATATATCTTTCTCGTTGGGATATTAAAGACATTGCTCTTGTTGCAGGTGATTCTATGGCAATTCATCCACGTAAACGTATGTTTGAATTGCTTATGAAATATGCTACGTCAAAAGAAAATATGCAAGCTGTACTTAATTCACTTGAAGCACACATGGAAGATAAAGTCAATATTTATAATGAATTTATTAGAAATTATCCAAATACGGAAGAAATTTTTCAGCCTAAAATTGATAAAGCACAAAAAACCATGAAACTATTTCCTAAAATTATTGAAGAGTATTTTGAGTAATATTTTAGTAAAATCTATTATGAGTGATGATTTAGTATAACAAACAGTTCATTATTGTAATTAAACCCCTATTTTATGGCATTTGTAATACTTATTATCTTTTTTTAAGAACAGTTTATGTTATAATGAATTTATCTTAACTAAAGGAAAAATAATGACAAAATCGGATTTTGTAGAATTGGTACAGAAAAATGGTGAGTTTGAGAGTAAAGCGGCAGCAGAGAGAGCAGTTAAAGCATTTGTTGATTCTGTAACAGAAGCACTTGTGGCTAAAAAGAAAATATCTTTAGTTGGTTTTGGAACATTCTCTACAGTTGAAGTAGCAGAAAAAAGTGGTAAAGTTCCGGGAACTGATAAAACTTATACGAAAGCAGCACATACTGCACCTAAATTTAAAATGGGTAAAACACTTAAAGATGCAGTTGCAGGAAACTAATTCTGTAATTTATACTCTTTACTCTACTATCTTCGGGTAGTAGAATCTTTTTATTATCTACTTCAATTTCATATTTAAAACACACTGTAATCATCACTAAGATATACTTCTATTATTAGCATATAATTAAAATATTGAAGGAATTTTATGGAACTTGAAAATGTTATAGGTTTAGGAGTAGCAGGAAATTTTGCTCGTCATTTGGAACAGGCTGGTGAGTTAAAAGATTTTGAAAATGTTGTAACTGCTGAACCAGATGCCCCAAAAGGAATTTTCCCTTTTTATTTACCAAATTCAAACTCATTTTTGGGATTGTACTCCATAGGAACAGATAAACTTAATTTACCAGAGTATGAAGCAAATGCACAGGTTGAACCAGAGATTGCTGTACTGTTTGAGATAATATATAATTCTGATAATAGAGTTACAGATCTTATAGCAAAACAATTTACGACATTTAATGATTGTACTATTCGTAAAGAGGGTGCAAAGAAGATTTCTGAAAAAAAATCATGGGGTTTAAACTCTAAAGGAATTGGAGATAAATGGATTTCCATAGATAAATTTGAAGATGGGGGAGTAATGGATAGATACCATCTCTGTTCTTTTGTTAAACGTGATGGAGTGTTGTACCCTTATGGAGTTGATGCCCCACTACTTGGTTACTCTTATTTCTATGGTAAGCTTAAAACGTGGCTTATAGATAAAATGAATACTCAGGAAGATTTTGGACCACTGGAAGATATTGCAAAACATTTAAAAGATTGTTCTTATCCTAAAGAGGCAATTATTTC
>Ga0256827_10001617_pt1 | contig 14461 bp, 15 predicted proteins | sample CV84metaG_FD_185977 | JGI IMG/M metagenome (GOLD analysis project Ga0256827, IMG submission 185977) | Hydrothermal vent microbial communities from East Pacific Rise, Pacific Ocean - CV84 | ecosystem: Environmental > Aquatic > Marine > Hydrothermal vents | place: Pacific Ocean: East Pacific Rise... | reverse complement strand
CCTTTATTGTTTTATAGCATTAAGGTGAATTTTGATATTAATATTTTAACAAAGCAAAAGGTAAAAGCTAGTTAGGTTTGTCGAAATGGTGACTGAGCATGTCGAAGTCAGACCTCTCGCAAACTCAATCCTTTAGCGAAGCTATATAATTCCGATTTTTGTTCTTTTACAACAGATATTGCATCAAGATAAACAAGGCTTTTTTGATAGTAGTCGTCAATCATTTTTTCTGTTACTTCACGAATATTTAGTTCGCGAAACACCTTCATTACTTCAGTTATTTTATCCTCATTATTATCCAAAGAGTAAGCACGGTCAAGAGCTTCACGCTGTTTGGTATTTGCACGGTCATATGCCATGATATAAAGGTAGGTTTTTTTGTTAGTCACAATATCGTTACCAATGGGTTTGCCAAATACTTTTTGATCTCCAAATGCATCCAATAAATCATCACGCAGTTGGAATGCTAAACCGATATTTATTCCAAAATCATAGATATTTTGCGCATCTTCTTTACTTGCTTTAGCGGTTATTGCACCGATTTTTAATGCAGCAGCAATTAACACAGCTGTTTTCAAGCGAATCATCTCCACATAATCATCTACATTCACAATTTCTTGCGTCTCGTAATTCATGTCGTATTGCTGCCCTTCACATACTTCGCGAGCCGTTTGATTAAACACTCGCAATACGTCAATCAAAAAGCTAGGGTCAGAATTTGTAACATAATCGTAAGCTAAAACAAACATCGTATCGCCAGAGAGTATGGCTGTATTTGTATCCCATTTTTTATATACCGATGCTACTCCACGACGAATGGGAGCTTGATCCATAATGTCATCATGCAGCAAGGTGAAATTATGGAAAATCTCTAGTCCGACAGCAGGGTTAACCACCTTTTCTAAATCACCTCCAAAAACAGAACTTCCCATCAGTGCGAGTAGTGGACGTAAGCGTTTACCTCCTTGAGATAGAGAATATTGAATTGGTTCGTATAGTCCCTGAGGTTCTGATAGATAGTTCTTATTATCAAAAATATCTTGAACTTTTTTTTGTAATTCCTTTGTAGTATGCATCATAATATATTTAAGCCACAAACCTACACAAAATTTCTCTTTTCTGTAAAATAATGTTTGTAATTATTAGACCACTTTAATACGTTATTCGTTATAGTCTGCTTGATAATAATAGGTGATTCAAAAGGCCAATTATGGAGCTTCTAAGGTCGCTCAAATTGGTCTCTTCATCATCCTGTTTATCTTCGCTGAGTTGCCATTTTTACAGCTAGAGGATTCGTGCTCAAATCTAATAAATGGATTCCTAAAATTTGACACAAAATCTCTAGGTAATTTTCCTGTTTTTCTATAATATTGTCTTATCATATGTGTGTAAATTGCAATAAATCAATAATATAAAATTTACGAGATATTTATACTAATAAATCGAGTAAAAATAGTACTCAATAACGAATATTTTTATATTTTTACGGCTGAAAAATAAAATAGAAAATGCTTGATACACTGATTACTTCTAAGACTCGCATAAAACTTCTAATGAAGTTTTTCTTGAATTCAAGTTCAGAGGGTTATTTGCGTAACCTTTCCAATGAATTTGGGGAGTCGTCGAATGCTATTCGTGTTGAGCTAAATAAATTTGAAACAGCAGGCTTATTGATCTCAGAGCTCAAAGGTAATCGTAAATATTTCCAAGCAAATACCAATCATCCTCTTTTTTCTAGTATTCACAATTTATTGATAAAACATCTTGGTATCGATCGTATTATTGATAGTGTTATTGATGAATTAGGAGGGTTATTGCGTGTATATCTTGTGGGTGATTTCGCCAAGGGAAAGAATGGTAGTATTATCGACTTAATTTTCGTAGGTGATAGTATTAATTCTGAGTATTTATTAAAGCTTATTCAGAAGTCTGAACTCTTGATAGAGCGTAAGATACGATATGTAATTTTTGGGAGTGAAGAGGTGGATGTTTATTTGCAAAAAAAAGATGCGTCAGAGTATCTTTTGCTATGGGAAAATAGCTAAATTGCTGCGTTTTATTTAAGGATAAAGCGTTTTTTAGAATAGTTAATATCAGTGCATTATAGAAAATAAATGTAACTGAGTTGGCGAAGCTGTATCAAGATTAGAACAAATTAATTAACAATATATATTTTTTACCCAAAAAGAAGAGATTATCTTCTTTAATTACCATTTCATATGAAGACAATTGGAGTAATAGGACTTGGCTATGTAGGATTACCACTAGCCGTTGAATTTGGAAAATACAGAAAAGTTATAGGTTTTGATATTTATCAAAATAGAGTAGATGAGTTGGAGGCAGGTCATGATGCTACATTAGAGACCTCGGACGAAGATTTAGCAGCAGCTAAACATCTTTCGTTTACTACTAATTTGGAAGATTTACGCGAAGCATCGATATATATTATCGCGGTTCCAACGCCAACTGATAAAAATAATCGACCTGATCTTACACCTTTGGTAAAAGCGTCTGAAACTGCTGGTAAAGTGCTTAGTGAAGGAGATATTGTAATTTATGAATCTACAGTTTATCCAGGAGCAACTGAGGAAGATTGCGTGCCTGTTGTAGAGCAATTTTCAGGCATGAAAATGAATGAAGGATTTTATGTTGGATATTCTCCAGAACGTATTAATCCAGGTGATAAAGTGAATACTTTAACCTCTATCAAGAAGGTAACCTCAGGTTCTACTCCAGAAATAGGAAAAGAAGTTGATGCTTTGTATCAGGAGATTATCAAAGCAGGAACGCATTTGGCTCCAACCATTAAAGTGGCTGAAGCTTCTAAAGTAATTGAGAATTCACAACGTGATATTAATATTGCTTTTGTAAATGAGCTTGCTAAGATTTTTAATCTTATGGGGATAGATACATTAGATGTTTTGGAGGCTGCGGGTACAAAATGGAACTTTTTGCCTTTCCGCCCAGGAATGGTTGGAGGACACTGTATTGGTGTTGATCCGTTTTATTTAGCACAAAAAGCACAAGAAGTGGGTTATCATCCTGAAATTATTTTGGCTGGACGCAGATTGAATGATTCAATGGGTGCTTATGTAGCTCAAGAAGTAGTTAAGATAATGGTGAAAGGAGGAAAACCTGTAAAAGATGCTAAGGCGCTAATGCTTGGAATTACTTTTAAGGAGAATTGTCCTGATATTCGTAATACACGTGCTACTGATATTTACCACGAATTAAAAGATTTTGCTATGGATGTAGATATCTACGACCCATGGGCAAATAAAGTAGATGTGAAGCGTGAATATGGTATTGATCTTGTTGATGAAATTGATGATATGGAACAGTACAGTGCTATTATTTTAGCTGTAGCCCATGACCAATTCAAGGAATTAAATTTTGATCAAATCAAAAATCATGGGATAGTAGTTTACGATGTAAAAAGCATTCTGCCTAAAAAATTGGTTGACGGACGATTGTAATATAAGAGTTCGGTGTTTTGTGTTGAACATCAAACAAAGAATACTAAACAAAGAAATATGAGCTACAACTTATCAAACTTAAAAGAACTCGAAGCAGAGGCTATTCACATAATACGTGAGGTGGCAGCTGAATTTGAGAATCCTGTGATGTTGTATTCCATCGGGAAAGATTCTTCTGTAATGGTTCGCCTTGCAGAGAAGGCTTTTGCGCCAGGAAAAGTACCTTTTCCTTTGATGCATATTGATTCTAAATGGAAGTTTACCGAGATGGTAGAATTTCGTGATCATTATGCCAAAGAGAATAACTGGGATTTGATAGTAGAATATAATAAGGAAGGTTTTGAAAGTGGTATCGGCCCTTTTACTCATGGTTCGAAAGTGCATACCGATGTAATGAAAACTCAGGCACTACTTGCTGCCCTTGATAAGCATGGCTTTGATGCTGCCTTTGGTGGCGCGCGTCGTGATGAGGAGAAGTCTCGAGCCAAAGAGCGTATTTTTTCATTCCGAAATGAGTTCCATCAGTGGGATCCTAAGAATCAACGACCTGAGCTTTGGAGTATTTTCAATACTAAAGTACATAAAGGCGAATCCATTCGTGTATTCCCAATTAGTAATTGGACTGAATTAGATATCTGGAATTATATTCGCTTAGAGAATATTCCAATCGTGCCACTTTATTATGCAAAGAAACGTCCCATTGTGGAGTATAACGGAGCGTTGGTTTTAGTGGATGATAATCGGATGCCTAAAGAATTGTCTGAAAAAGCAGAAATGCGAATGGTACGATTTCGTACATTGGGTTGTTACCCTCTAACAGGTGCTGTCGAGTCAACTGCTTCTAATATAGAGGAAATAGTTGAGGAAATGATGACTACTACTCAATCTGAACGTACTACTCGTGTGATTGATTTTGATCAAGATGGTAGTATGGAGGAGAAGAAGAGAGAAGGATACTTTTAATTTCGCTGTCGCTCAATTGTTTATCCGCTAATTCCCACAAATTAAACAAATTTAGCTAATTACCTTTAAATGCAAGAATATATAGTATGGATTTAGTTTATAAACAAGAGTCATATAATATTATAGGTGCTTGTATGGATGTTCATAGTGAACTTGGTTCAGGTTTTCTTGAAGCAGTTTATCACGAGGCTCTATTATTGGAGTTGAAGGATAGAAAGATTCCTTATGAAACGAATGTTAAGTTGAAGGTTTCTTATAAGGGGAAAAGTTTGAAAAAATCATATTATGCAGATGTGATTTGCTATGGCAAGATAATTCTGGAATTAAAAGCTATGGATGGACTTATTCCAGAGCATGAATCGCAAGTGATAAATTATTTAACAGCAACTGGCTATAAGCTTGGTTTATTAATCAACTTTGGAGCAAAATCACTCCAACATAAAAGACTAGTTCGAACAAAAAGAAATTAGTTTAATTAGCCAAATCAGCGAAAATTAGCGGAACAATACGAGCTAGCGAGTAAAGAAAATAAAACAAGATGGGTAAGAACCAAGATATAAAACAATTCCTAGATGCTGATCAAAAGAAAGGCTTACTAAGAATCCTAACTGCAGGATCAGTTGATGATGGAAAATCGACTTTAATCGGGAGATTATTATTTGATAGTAAAAAGCTCTATGATGATCAGCTAGCTAACCTTGAGCGTGACAGTAAGCGCGTAGGACATGCTGGTGATGATATTGATTATGCACTTTTGCTAGATGGTTTAAAAGCTGAGCGTGAGCAGGGAATAACTATTGATGTTGCTTATCGCTATTTTTCAACTAATAAGCGCAAGTTTATTGTAGCGGATACTCCTGGGCATGAGCAATATACTCGAAATATGGTTACAGGTGCTTCAACAGCAAGTTTGGCCATTATTTTGATAGATGCCCGAAAAGGCGTAATCACGCAAACCAAACGACATACATTCTTAGTTTCTCTTTTAGGAATTAAGCATGTAGTGGTTGCCGTTAATAAGATGGATATCAAAGATTATTCACAAGAGGTGTTTGATCAGATTGTTGAAGATTATAAAAACTTTTCAGCAACGTTAGATATTCCTGATATTCATTATTTCCCAATTTCTGCCTTAAAAGGCGATAATGTGGTGGATGCAAGTGACAATATGCCTTGGTATAAAGGCCGCACACTGCTTAATTTCTTAGAGAATGTGCATGTGAGTAGTGACCGCAACTTCGACGATATGCGTTACCCTGTACAGATTGTGAATCGGCCTAATATTCACTTTCGTGGTTTTGCTGCTACTGTGGCTTCAGGAATTGTTAAACAAGGTGCAGAGGTAATGTCTATTCCTTCAGGACAGAAATCCAAGATTAAGGAAATCGTTACCTATGATGGTAATTTGTATGAAGCTTTTCCACCACAATCAGTTACAATCACATTGGAAGATGAGATTGATGCTAGTAGAGGCGATATGTTTGTTTATCCAGATAATGTTCCAACTATCAGTCAGAAGTTAGAAACAATGTTGGTATGGATGGATGAGAAAGATATGGATAAGGACATGCAATTCTTTATCAAACATGCCAATAACAGCACACGTGCCTTTGTGACAAGTATTGATTATCGCGTAGATGTAAATACTTTGGAACACTCTAATGTAGATTTCTTTAAGTTAAATGATATTGGTAAAGTACAAATAACTACGAATAAACCGCTCTTCTTTGATCCTTATAAACGTAATAAAATTACAGGCTCGTTTATTTTAATCGACCCGATTACCAATAATACTGCGGCTGTAGGTATGATTATTGGCAAAAGTAAAAATACCGATTCTCGTACCATCACTGCTAAAGGACAGTTGCATAAAGTAGCAAATGCTGAAGAAGCAGAAAATAAATACCAAGAGCTTAAACTTAAAGGAAGAACTGCTATTCGATTGGATGAGGCTGCTCTTAAAACCAAATTCACCGAGCTTCCCAATGAGAAAATCACCCAACAATTTGTGGAGATGCTATTAGCTGAAGGTGTGGATGTGGTAAAATAGAGGAGAAAGGAAAGAGGACGAGGACAAGGACACCCAATAGGCACCTTCCGCCAAAGGGAAAAAACATGATTATTAAATTTGAAAACATAGAATCTAGAATCATTGAGATTCGTCATCAAAAGGTTATTCTGGACCGTGATGTGGCGGAGTTGTATGGTGTAGAAACTAAACGTATTAATGAGGCGGTTAAGAATAATCCAGAAAAGTTTCCTGAGAGTTATTTGTTCCAGCTGTCAGAAGAAGAGTTTAATGATTTGCGGTCGAAATTTTCGACCACAAAATTTTCAAAGACGCGAGTAGTTCCAAAAGCTTTCACTGAAAAGGGTTTGTATATGATAGCTACAATATTAAAGTCAAAACAAGCAACGGAGGCAACATTTGCAATAATAGAAACCTTTGCGAAAGTTAGGGAGCTTACCAAAACAATAAATTCTTTATCGACTAATCCAAAAGAAAAAGAACAAAAAAGTTTAATGCAAAAATCTGGTGAAATTATATCAGAGCTTTTAGACAACGATTTAGTAACCAACGAAAGTGAAACCACAATAGAAATTAATTTTGCAGTATTGAAATTTAAACATACGATTAAGAAAGGATAAATAATTCAGTGTTCATAGTTCCGTGTTATCCAAGAACAACGAACAACGAACAACGAACAAAGAACAACGAACAACAAATTGACAACCCTCTACATAACCAACCACAACTACGCCCCCTACCTAGCTCAAAGTATAGACTCAGCGCTAGCGCAGACCTGTAGTAGTATAGAGGTATTGATTATAGACGATGGCTCAACGGACAACAGTAAAGAAATTATAGAAAACTACCGAGGACGAAAAGGCGTTCGTATATTTTATAATAAAAACCAAGGCTTAATCCCTACAGCGAATTTTGCCATAGCGCAAGCAAAGGGAAAATATATTATGCGCTTGGATGCTGACGATATATTAGAACCCAATGCCGTGGAACTAATGACACAGTATTTGGAGGAGAATAAGGATGTAGCCGTAGTTTTTCCAGGCTATTACCTTTGCGACCAAGAAGGAAATACAACCAATACCATAAGAAGAAGCCCAGAAACCCTAATCTTAAAACCCGAGGACAAAGAACCTCATGGTGCTTGCACTTTAATACGTAAAAGCATACTCGAAGAATTAGGATGCTATTCCAATTATATTGACTGCCAAGACGGTTACGACCTATGGCTGAAAATAAGAAATAAACATAAAGTGGCAGCACTGCCGCAAGCACTCTTTTATTACCGAGAGCATAATACAAATCTTACTAAGGATTTGGCGCGGATTGAGCGGGCGAGGGGAGTGTTGAATTAAAGAATATAGAATGAAAGAAATAAAAAACATCTGCTGTATTGGAGCAGGCTATGTTGGAGGACCAACTATGGCTGTGATTGCTCTGAAAAATCCACAAATAAAAGTGAATGTGGTGGATATGAACCATGATAAGATTGCAGCTTGGAATGGTGATAATTTGGATGAATTACCGGTTTATGAACCTGGATTACCAGAGGTAATCAAAGAAACCCGTGGAAGAAATCTATTCTTTTCTATTGATGTGGATCAAGCCATCTTGGATGCTGATATGATTTTTATTTCAGTGAATACCCCTACTAAAACTTTTGGTTTAGGTAAAGGTATGGCTGCCGATTTGAAGTATGTTGAACTTTGTGCAAGACAAATTGCAAGAGTTTCTCAAAATGATAAGATCGTAGTAGAGAAATCTACGCTTCCCGTAAGAACGGCTTCTTCGGTTAAGCGTATTCTTGATGCAGAATCTAAGGATGTAAGTTTTGATGTACTTTCCAATCCTGAGTTTCTAGCTGAGGGAACTGCTATTAACGATTTAATAAATGCAGACCGCATGCTTATTGGTGGAGAAGATACAGCCACAGGAAAAGAAGCTATGGAGGCATTAGTAAATGTATATGCAGCATGGCTGCCCAAGGAGCGTTTAATTACAACGAATCTTTGGTCTTCCGAATTATCCAAGCTAACAGCAAATGCCTTTTTAGCTCAACGGATTTCTTCTATTAATGCCTTATCGGCACTTTGTGAAAAGACCGAAGCTGATATTGATGAAGTAGCTAGAGCAATTGGTTCCGATAGCAGGATTGGCCCAAAATTCTTAAAAGCCAGTGTTGGTTTTGGAGGTTCGTGTTTCCAAAAAGACATTTTGAATTTGGTATACCTATGCCGACATTTTAATTTACCCGAAGTGGCAGATTATTGGGAACAAGTAATAATAATGAACGACTACCAAAAAAGCCGCTTTGCAAAAAGCATTATTGATACACTTTTTAATACCGTTTCTGGAAAGAAAATCGCTTTCTTAGGTTGGGCATTTAAAAAAGATACAAATGATACTCGTGAATCTGCAGCCATTTATATTGCAGATAAACTTATGGATGAAACTGCAGAAATTCATGTATTTGACCCAAAAGTAACCAAAGAGCGTATGTTTGAAGATATTAACTATTTACAAACGCGCAATGAAGAAGAGAATAAATCACTCTTAAGTTATATAACCGACCCTTACGAAGCATGCAAAGATGCCCATGCAATAGCAATTATTACGGAGTGGGATGAATTTAAAACCTATGATTGGCAACGGATATACGACAATATGAAAAAACCTGCATTTATTTTTGACGGCAGAAATCTTTTGAATCATACTATGTTGAGAGAGATTGGATTTGAGGTTAGAGGGATTGGTAAAAGCTAATTTTTATTTTATGTTAAGATTAATAGGAAGAAATAAAGCACTCTTTACAGAGGATATTCAAAAGAACAAAGATGAGTTGAAACGCATCGTTTCTAATTCTAAATTTTTGGTAATAGGTGGTGCTGGGTCTATTGGACAGGCAGTTACTAAAGAAATATTTAAGCGAAACCCCCAAAAACTTCACGTAGTAGATATTTCTGAGAATAATATGGTGGAGTTAGTTCGAGATTTACGAAGTTCATATGGTTATATCGATGGCGACTTTCAAACTTTTGCTTTAGATGTGGGAAGTGTAGAATATGATGCTTTTTGGAAAGCTGATGGTCAATACGATTATATCCTTAATCTATCAGCATTAAAACATGTACGTAGTGAAAAAGACCCTTTTACTTTGATGCGCATGATTGAAACTAATATATTTAATACGGATAAGACCCTTCAACAAGCAGTTGAAAATGGAGTAAAGAAATACTTTTGCGTTTCCACCGATAAAGCGGCTAACCCCGTGAATATGATGGGAGCAAGTAAGAGGATTATGGAAATGTTTGTAAACCGTAGAAGTAAAGATATTAATGTTTCCATGGCTCGATTTGCTAATGTGGCTTTTTCTGATGGCTCGCTTTTACATGGTTTTAACAAACGTATAGAAAAGAAGCAGCCTATTGTGGCTCCCAACGATATTAAAAGATATTTTGTAATCCCAAAAGAAGCAGGTGAACTTTGTCTAATGTCGTGTATTTATGGTGAAAACCGTGATATATTCTTCCCAAAGCTCAGTGCAGAACTGAATTTAATCACCTTTTCTGATATTGCTGTAAGATATCTGAAAGAAAAGGGTTTAGTGCCATATCTATGTAAGACCGAAGATGAAGCTAGAAATTTTTTTCAAAGTTCAAATCTTGAACAACAAACAAGGAACAACAAACAAGGAACAACAAACAAGGAACAACAAACAATAAACAACAAATACCCTTGCCTCTTCACAAAAAGCAACACCACAGGAGAAAAAGACTTCGAAGAATTCTTCACCGATAAAGAAATCCTAGATATGGAACGTTTTGAGAATCTTGGGATTATTAAAAATGAACTTGACCTCAATCGAAACCTCAACCATTTCTCAGAGTCTATTCAACAAATGAAAGACAAAAAAGAATGGACAAAAAAGGAGCTTGTGGATTTATTTAATTATATGATTCCTGATTTTGGGCATATGGAAGTTGGGAAGTATTTGGATAGTAAGATGTAATTCTTGAATGAAGGCTTGGGTATATATCGTTACGAATAGAAAAGATGGAGTGGTATATGTCGGTGTTACAAGTGAATTAAAATATAGAATAGAAAGTCATAAAACTAAAAAGTATAAGAATTCGTTTTCTGCTAGATATAACCTTGATAAGCTGGTTTACTTCGAAGAATTCAATAGTATTATTACAGCTCGTATAAGAGAGAAACAACTAAAAGCGGGGAATAGAGCCAGAAAGATAAAACTAATAGAAAGTGTGAATCCTGAGTGGCGGGATTTATATGAGGAAGTTTGCGGATAGAATTGATGAGATTGCTTCACCCGAAGTTTCGGGTTCGCAAAATCGTACTACTAAGTTAACTTTGTACTACGACTCTGCGAGGAGGAACGACGAAGCAGACTTAGTATCTGCCAGAAAAACCTGAATAAACAACCATGTACCAAGACCTAATAAATTTCATAAGAAAAACCTACAACAAACCCCAAGGTTTCATCCCGCTACACGAACCAATATTCGAAGGGAATGAAAAGAAGTACCTGATGGATTGTATTGACTCTACCTTTGTGTCAAGTGTGGGAAAGTATGTTGACCAGTTTGAACAGATGGTCGCAAATTATACAGGAGCTAAATATGCTATTGCAGCAGTTAATGGTACCGCAGCCTTGCATATTGCTTTGGTATTATCTGGAGTAGGACAAGAGGACGAAGTAATAACGCAACCATTGACTTTTATAGCCACCGCAAATGCCATCTCCTACACAGGAGCAAAACCTGTTTTTGTAGATGTGGATCGTGATACAATGGGGTTATCTCCAAAGGCCATGAGAGAATGGCTTGAAGAGAATGTAGAGATGAGAAAGGTTAAGCTAGAAGCTAAGGCTAAGGAGACTCAACCTGAACCTAAGCCTCAACCTTTCAACCTCAAGACTGGGAAGAGAATTAAAGCATGCATCCCCATGCATACCTTCGGCCACCCATGCCGAATAGATGAAATAAAAGAAATATGTGATGAATACAATATCACATTAATTGAAGATGCTGCCGAGAGTTTAGGGAGTACATATAAAGGAAAGCATACAGGAACTTTTGGTCTATTTGGGACTTTAAGTTTTAATGGAAATAAAACCATAACTACAGGAGGAGGTGGAATGATTATTACGGATAATGAGGAAATGGCTAAGCTAGCTAAACACATAACCACCACAGCAAAAGTGCCTCATAAGTGGGATTATGTGCATAATATGATTGGTTATAATTATCGCCTCACAAATCTTGCGGCAGCACTTGGTGTAGCCCAAATGGAGCAATTACCTAGTTTTATAGAAAGGAAAAGGAAATTAGCCAAAATGTATCAAGATTTTTTTTCTAACTTGGATACAAAACCTGTCGAAGGTACAACCTTAGCCTTAACCTCAGTAACGGAACCCAAAAACTCAACCTCCAACTACTGGCTAAACGCAATTCTTTTAGAAAACAGAATCCAACGTGATGAATTTTTGCAAGAAACCAATATTGCAGGAATAATGACCCGCCCAATTTGGGAACTTATGAATAGATTGCCAATGTTTAAAAATTGCCAATGCGGTGATTTGACAAATTCGGAATGGCTGACAGATAGAGTGGTAAATATAACTAGTACTGTACTTTAAACTTATATTATGGATGTTGTAAGAATTGAAAATATAGAAGAAAAGATAATTAATATAGATAATAATAAAGTTATTTTGGATATTGATGTAGCTAATTTATACGGTGTTGAAACAAAACGTATAAATGAAGCTGTGAAGAATAATATGGATAAATTCCCTGAAGGTTATTTTATGGATTTATCTAAAGAACAATGGGATTTATTGAAGTCGAAATTTTCGACTTCAAACAAAGGTGGAAAAAATAAGCTGCCAAAGGCATTTACAGAGAAGGGTTTATATATGTTAGCAACTATATTGAAGAGTAAAGAGGCTACTAAAACTACAATAGCAATAATAGAAACATTCTCTAAAATTCGCGAGTTAACAAACACTATAAACGAACTTTCTACCAATCCAGCAAAGGGAAAACAGTAGTCGTTAATGCAAAAATCTGGAGAAATAATATCTGAACTATTAGATAACGATTTACAAACCAACGAAAGCGAAACTACTATTGAAATAAACTTTGCTGTTATGAAATTTAAACATACGGTAAAGAAATCTCCGAAACCTTAAAATTAAGGTAGACTAAAGTAAATGTTAAGTCATTAACCTCTCAACCTCCAATTACTAACTAAACGTGATAATTTCCTAGAAGAAACCAATAACGCAGGAATAATGACCCGCTCAATATGGGAGCTAATGAATAGATTGCTGATGTTTAAAGGTTGTCAATGTGGGAGTTTTACGAATTTGGAATGGCTAGTGGATCGAGTGGTAAATATAACGAGTACAGTTTTATAGATTTTATATGCAATTAGATTTATCGCAAGATACGTATTACTCAGGTGATTATATTTCTCTTTATTTAAAAAAAGGAGAAGAATTATTTGTATTTAAATATAAAGAAGGAGATAAATTATTTATTAATAAGGCAATAAAAAGACCAATTATAAATATTGGAAAAGAAAAAATTATTGATAGATATTTTGATTTAGAAACAGCTTATGGCTATGGTGGTTATTACGTAAATAATAATGATACTTCTTTTTTAGAAAGAGCATTATCAGATTACAAACGAAGATGTGAATCTGAAAATATAATTGCAGAATTTATACGTTTTCATCCTTTTAATAATTTTCCACAGATAAATGATAAATATTTAAATTTTAATTTCAACGATAGAAAAGTTGTTATTGTAGATTTATCTCAAGACATATTCAAAAGTTATAAAGCTAAAGTTAGAAATACTGTTAAAAGAGCAACTGAGAAAGTTGAGATTAGAGAAAGTGAAAATATTGATTTATTCATAGAATTATATAATAAAACTATGGATAAGAATAATGCAACAGATTTTTATTTTTTTGATAAAGAACTATATATATCCTTGAAAAAATTAGATGATGTAGAACTTTATGAAGTTATATTTGAAAATGAAATTATAGCTATGGGTTTTTTTATGTTTGGAAAAGACATTGCTCATTATCATCTTTCAGCAAACAGTGATTTGTCTTATAAATTAAATTCAAATTATGCTTTATTGAATTATATGTTCAATATTGCAAAGGAAAAAGGATTAAATTATTTTTTACTTGGAGGTGGAACAACATCAGATATAGATGATACTTTGTTAAAGTATAAACAAAAGTTCTCACCTTTAACAAAATCTTTTTTTATCTCTGGAAATATTTTTAATAAAGAAATTTATGATAAATATATTTTAATATGGGAGAGTCAAACAAATAAAAATATTAAGTATTTCTTAAAATATAGATTAGATATTTAGATGGGAGTTTTTATAATAGCTGAGGCAGGAGTTAATCACAATGGAGATATTAAATTAGCTAAAAAGTTAATTGATGTTGCTGTCGATGCTGGTGTTGATGCAGTTAAGTTCCAAACATGGAAAACAGAATTAATTGTAACTAAAGAAGCGAAGCAAGCGGAGTATCAAACCGAAAACACTCAAAAAGAGGAAAGTCAGTTTGATATGCTGAAAAGATTAGAACTTAGTTATGATGATTTTTTAGAATTAAAGAATTATTGTGATAAAAAAGGAATAATGTTTTTATCTACACCTGATGAAGAGGAAAGTGCAAACTTTCTAAATGATCTACAGAGTATTTTTAAAATTGGATCAGGAGAATTGACAAATATTCCATTTCTAAAACATATTGCAAAATTTAAGAAACAAATAATTTTATCTACAGGGATGGCTAATCTGTCAGAGATTGAGACAGCTTTAGATACATTATATGCCGAAGGGATAGCTAAAGAAGATATAACAGTGTTGCATGTAACTACTCAGTATCCTACACCTATGGTTGATGTTAATTTAAGAGCAATGAATACTATTAAGAA
>Ga0256827_10001616_pt1 | contig 14463 bp, 7 predicted proteins | sample CV84metaG_FD_185977 | JGI IMG/M metagenome (GOLD analysis project Ga0256827, IMG submission 185977) | Hydrothermal vent microbial communities from East Pacific Rise, Pacific Ocean - CV84 | ecosystem: Environmental > Aquatic > Marine > Hydrothermal vents | place: Pacific Ocean: East Pacific Rise... | reverse complement strand
AAATAAACCCACAAGAACCCAAAAGTATCAGCTTCTGCTCTATAAGAAAATTTGATACTATCAATATCCACAATTTGCGGAATTGTTGTCACAGACTCAAACACCTTGCCATCGTGTTCAACCTTTAAATTATATGTCATTCCTTCCTCTCCTTTAATTTTATTGCCTTGATACCTAATAGGCGGAACATATAGTGGGTTGTAAACAAGTTGTAGCGTGTCTGTTTCAGCACCATTGCTTACGGTTACAACGGCATCTGTAATTAAAATATTTTCTAAAGTATTAGTATCAACAGCATCGAAAAAACCCATATTTTTTGTAATATAAACATAAGAATATTGGTTTGTTTCTATTGCGCCTTCAATAACAATTTTTGGTGTTGATGGTGGCAAATCAAGAGTTATTTCTTTTTCGCAAGACACAAAAAACACACTTGTTAAAAGTAAAATTATTATATTATTTTTTATACTTAAATTCTTCATTTCTTAAAATTTAAAATTCCAAGTTATTGATGGCAAAATCGGAAATAATGACACTTGCATTGCTGTCACTTTGTAGTTTCCTTCTTGAACTGTTCCCGATTCGTCAAAATATATAAAATATGGATTATACCTATTATATAAATTATAAATGGCAAAAACCCATGTTGATTTAAATCGCTTCTTTTTTAATGCTCCCGGTTCCCAACTTACTGACACGTCTGCTCTGTGATATGCTGCCATTCTATAAGAATTTCGTGGTCCATATTCAACACTCAATCTGCCATCAATCATATATCTAGAAATAGGTAATGTTGTTGCATCACCGGTTGCATAAATATAGATGAATGAGGCGGTTAGCTTTTTACTAAATTCGTATGATGCTATTACGGACAAATCGTGGCGGCGGTCATATTTTGCAGGAAAATAATCACCATTATTTATTTCGGCAAATTTTCTTTCGGTTTTCGATATTGTATAACCAATCCAACCGTTTACTTTGCCAAAGCTTTTTTTAATAAAGAACTCTGCTCCGTAAGAATATCCATCGCCAAACACAAAATTATTATCTGCATTGCTTCCAACATCATCCCCCGGTGTTTTTCCATCGGCATACTCAATTAAATTATTCATGTCTTTGTAATATAATTCAACTGATGTTTCAAACATATTATCCTTAAAATTACGGAAATACCCAACCGAGTATTGAGTAGAAAATTGTGGTTTTACAATATCGGTTGACGATATCCAAACATCGGTAGGTAAAGTTGCCGATGCTACGTTTGCTAAATGAACATATTGATAATTTTGTGTAAATGATGCCTTAACAGATGATTTGCTATTCAAAATATAACGAGCAGATATTCTGGGCTCTATGTTAGGATATTGAGCAATTACATCTCCACGTTGATAATGTACGGTGTCTGTATTTATATTCTGGTCGTTTATAATATATCTGTCGTAAGGTCCAATATTTTGATATAATGTAGCTCGTAAACCTCCATTAACAGAAAAGAACTCGTTTATTTCATAATTATCTGATACATATATTGCAAATTCGTTTGCATATTGCTTGTTTATTTTACCGGAATCGAAATCGGTAGTTCCCATTCTTCCTGTTACAGTACTTGGGGTAAATTCGTGCCTAATTGCTTCGCCACCAAAATGAACTTTATGCCTTACATGCGGGAACCAAGTTAAATCAACTTTGCTAGTATAATCTCTTATACCAGAATAAAGTTTAAACTCAAAGTTATTTTGTTCGGCATCAAAAGCAAAATCGTAGTTAGATATCACAAAAGTGGTATTCATAAACAATTTATTATTGAAAAGATGGTTCCATCTAAAAGTCCCCATTGCATTTCCCCAAGGAATATCTACTTTAAAATCGTGATCTTGTCGTGCAAAAGTAAAAACATCTTTACCATAATATCCGCTAAGAAAAATCCTATCCTTATTGCTGAATTTATAGTTTATTTTTGCTGTAATATCATAAAAATAATAACCTGAGCCCTTGGCAGCTGCTTCTTCTTTTATAAAAGGTTCCATCAAAATATCAATATAAGTTCTGCGAGCCGAAACTATAAACGATGCTTTGTCTTTAACAATTGGTCCTTGCACTGTTAAACGTGAAGCAATATTCCCAATTCCGCCTTCTACTTCATATTTTTTGTTGTTACCTTCTTTCATCGAAATATCGAGAACAGAAGAAAGCCGACCTCCGTATCTTGCCGGCATTCCGCCTTTTATCAGGTTTACCTCTTTAATTGCATCGGCATTGAAAACAGAGAAAAACCCAAATAAATGCGAAGCATTGTAAACTGTGGCTCCATCTAAAAGAACAAGGTTTTGATCTGGACCTCCACCACGAACATAAAGACCACCATTACCCTCGCCTGCCGAAGAAACTCCGGGTAATAACTGTATGCTTTTTAATATATCAACCTCACCCATAAAAGCAGGAAGCTTTTTTACAGATTCCATAGGTAATTTTATTGTGCCTATTTTATTGTTTTTTATATTTTTATCGGTTCGTTCTGCCGAAATTATAACCTCATCGGTTGTAAAACTTGACGGTTCTACCGAAAAATCAAGTTTTAAATCTTTGTCGAGTGTGATTTTTTTTACAATATCGGCATAACCCAAAAAACTAATTACTAAAGTATATGTCCCTTTTTCTACACTTATAGAATAATATCCGTAAGTATTTGTTATTGTTCCTTTGTTTATTTCTTTTACAAGAATACTTGCTCCAATCATATCTTCACCACTAGTTTGGTCTTTTACATAACCACTTATAGTGTATTTTTGGGCAAACACAATAATGCTTAAAAAGAAGAATAATATTGTTATTTTTAATCTCATAAATAAAATACCCTTTTAGTTAAGGGAGTGCTAAAATAAAATATTTTATCGAATTTTTTTTACTATTATGAATTTTTAATAATATTACAAAATAAACTATGCCAATTTTTGAATTAAATATTGATGATTATTCTTTTCCAAGACCAGAGTTTGCAAACGATGATGGTTTATTGGCAATAGGTGGCGATTTGTCTGTAGATAGATTATTGAACGCTTATGCAAACGGAATTTTTCCTTGGTTTAACGAAGATGACCCTATTTTGTGGTGGTCGCCAAATCCACGATTTGTACTTTACCCTAATGAGTTTAAAGCCCGAAAAAGTTTATTGCAAAAAATACGTAATTCTAATTTTGATATAAGGTTTGATTTTGACTTTCATTCTGTGATAAAATCTTGTGCCACAGTAAAAAGGAAACACGAAGATGGAACTTGGATTACCAATGATATGGAACAAGCTTATATAAATTTATTTGCAATTGGTGCAGCTCATTGTGTTGGAGTTTATGAGAACAACGAATTAATTGGTGGCTTATATGGTGTGCAAATAGGTAGAGTTTTTACAGGAGAATCTATGTTTAGCAAAAAATCTGATGCTTCTAAGATTGCACTTTATAATTTATGCCAAAATGCCGATAATTTTGGTTTTGAGCTTATTGATGTACAAATGGAAACTCCTCATTTAGTAAGTTTAGGTGCAAAAGGAATTGAACGCAATAGATTTATTGAGTATCTTGAAAAATCTTACAAACAAACTAAGTTTGAGAGCTGGAAAACAAACTAAAGTTTCACAAACTTATTAGAATAATTTCCAATCTTAATGAAATAAATACCCTTTTCTAAATTAGAAATATCAATAGATTGATTAAATGCTATTTCTTTTACAAGCTCTCCTATTGTATTGTAAATTTGTATATTATCATTAGTTTCTCGTATGTTTTCAAACTCAATATTTAGGGTGTTATTTGCAGGGTTTGGAAAAATATTAAATTTATTTTTAAAACTAAGCTCTTCTATTGAACCGGTGCAAGAAGATTCAATTAATGCAGTAAAGCAAGGTATATTTTCAATATAATACCAAGTGCCTCCAATATTTAAAGCACTTGCAGGTGCATAATATATACTTTCTTCTTCATCTTTAAAATCTTTGTATTGATTATATGTGGCATAAGAAATCTCTGAAGTACCAGCAGTCCAATGAGATGCTACAACCAACATATATTGAATATCTGGATCTAGATATTTACTAGTTAAAAAATCAACGCTAATACAAGAATCCGCATCTGTAGCATTGGTATAAATATCGTCGGAGAATACTATTTGAACCCAAGCATTGCTAGCACTATCCCATTCATAAAGTTTTAATGTAAACCCTGTATTATCTGTTACATCGCCTAATCTAATGCAAGCCCCAGAAATAATTGAAGGACAAGTAACATAAAATTTAATTCCAATCTGGTCGCCATCTGCTGAGCTAGTATAATTATGCAATCCTATTTGATTTGTAATAGTTGTATTTCTTGCTAAAGAAGTTGCTATCGATGTACAACCACCATATCCATCTACATAATCAATATCTAAAGAAAAGCTATTGTTAGTTGTATCCTCATCAATATTATCGAATGTAATATTAGAGTATAAATTATAAGTTCCGATATCTACAATAAAATCGTTTAAACCACTGTACATAAAGGTATCTTTATTACTGAAATTTACTAAAGATTGTCCGTTTAGCATACTATTAGTATCGCTTTCTATTACAATATTTCCCGATGCATCAGTAAGTTTATTATAATAAACTAAATTATTTGCAGATAGCAATCCTTGATTCTTTACAACTAATTTTGAAAAACCAAAGTCCCTTCTTTCTCCTAATGGTAATAATTGATATATTCCATCAACAAAAGTACTATCATTAATTGTTGTATATGTATTAACAATGCCACCATACATTATCTCAACATCGTAGTTAGGCATTTCAACAAGCATTAAATTATCTAAATACATTCCGTTTCCTGTGCCGCCGTGCAGAATATATTTAAAAGCAATATCTTTCCCTAATAATGTGTCGTTTAATAAAATTCTTACTGTGTGCCATTTCCAAGATTCAAAAGGCCAATCAACTGATGAATTTACAACATCGGCAGAATCTGTTATAGACCATATTTTTGTCCAAGTATTTGTGCTATCAACCGAAAAATATAAATCTAAACTATCTGAACCATTTTCTAAAAACCAATAAAAAGAACACATAAAATCAAAATAAAAAGCTTGGTTACTATCGGGAACTGTATGAAAATCAGTATAAAATTCTTCATTAATTGGAATGTCACCATACCAAGCTCTTCCTATACATCCATCTGAAAATGTTCCGTTCCATTGCCATTGGTCGTCTATATTACTAGAGTTTGGAGTATATGTCCAATTTGCTGGCAAGCCATTAGTTCCTGTGCTTGCAGTATCAAAACTTTCTTGCCAAGTAATGTTTAAGTTTGTACTTTTTTCTTTAATAGCTTTTAGCAGTTTTGGCTGTGGAGCTTTATTTGTTTTAGAAAAATCTTGGTATTTTACTAATTTTTGCGAAAATGAGATTGTTGCAAAAAATAATGTTGCTGTTAGTATAATAAATTTTTTCATTGGTTTGGTTTTTAGTTATTAACTTAAAGACAAAGTTTTAGTTAAAAAAGTTGCATAAATAAAATAATACTTAAAAGTACAATCAAATTAAAAATAATCCAAATTTCATTATGAAATAAAATTAATTTTGGAATTGCCAATTTATGTATAACTTGCTTTATATAAAGTATTGATTATATGTTCCAAACAATTTGTTTATGGTATTCATTCTTTATTATTAACCCATTATTTCTTTTTTGTCCACAGATTATTGGGATTTATGGGATTGTTTTTGGTTGTTATTATTTTAATCTGTTTAATCTTTAAAATCTGTGCATATTATATTTTTGTAACTAGCTATTAGCAAGCTAATAATCAATTAAATAAATTCAAATTTATTATACATATATGGGATAATTCAATTAATTTTTATACTTTTATAGCTTATGAATAAGACGTATTAGTTTAATACTATTTTTATTTTCAGTTATAGCTTTTGAAGATTGGAAAGGAAAATTGGAACAAATTGACGATGTGGTGGTTTTGGGACTAAAAATCTAGGATTATGAAACTCTTTAAAAAAATATTAATTCCAGAAAATTTAATTGATTCTTTACATAAACGTGAGATGTCAATTGAATTTTGCATTAATAAATTTAGAGCAGCATTTCTAATTATTATTGCTATACTTGATACTGTAAGTTCCTTTCTTTTAAAAGGGATAAATTATTCTTCCAAATATGAAATAATAGCTATAATCGTTGCAAGTTTAGGTATTTCAACAATAATAGCAATTTATTTTTTAACTAAGAAAGCTAAAAAATATTATGGATTTGTAAAATACATAAGTGTAACTCTTGATTTGTTTATCACGTTTATTTTTGGATTTGCAGTATTGTTTTGGATGGATTTTCCTATTCCTATCTCAAAAGAAACTTTTGCAGTTTTACTTACAATCATATTTTTATTCTTTAATATATTAAGTGTTTTAAGAACAGATAAAAAAATAGTTATTTATAGTGGAATTTTAACTTTTATATTAAATCTTGTAATATTTTTAGGCTTTTATTTTATCCTTAATAAGAACATTAATATGATAATAATTTATACTTCAGTATTTATTATTATAATTAGTATTTTTAATATTTGGGTTTCCGAACAAATTCTAAAATCATTTCTTGCAAATAAAGAATTGGAAAATGCAAATCAAGAAATTTTAGATAAAAATTCTCAGATAGAACAAAAAAACGAAGAACTAAATCAACAAGCAGAAGAATTACAATTATTAAATGAAAATCTAAATCAACAAAACGAAGAAATTACTGCCCAACGTGACGAAATAGAAAAACAAAAAGAAATTGTAGAAGAAATACATAAAGAGGTCGAAGAAAGTATTGATTACGCAACTCGTCTACAAGGAGCTATTCTGCCAGAAGCAAAGATATTAAGTGAATATTTCTCAGAGCATTTTGTTTTGTTTAAACCAAAAGATAAAGTTTCAGGTGATTTTTATTGGTGGGCACATGTAGAAAACCACACTATTATTACTGCTGCTGATAGTACTGGCCATGGTGTGCCTGGCGCATTTATGAGTATGCTTGGAAGTTCTTTTTTACGAGAAATTGTGCAAAAAGAATATATAACTAATACAAGTTTAATTTTAAAGAAACTGCGAAAAGAAATAATTAAAGCTTTAAAACAAAAAGGAGAAGTTGGCGAGCAAAAAGATGGAATGGATATGGCAATAATCAGCATTGACCATGAAACTAATGTTATTCAGTTTTCGGGTGCTAATAATCCATTATATATAGTTAAAAGTGGAAAGTTAAAAGTAGAAAGTGAAACCATTAAACTTTATGAACTTGACGAACTTTCAACTTTTAAACTTTATGAGGTGAAACCGAATAAAATGCCAATAGCCATTTACGAAAAAATGGATAACTTTACTACTCACGAAATACAGCTTGAAAAAGGTGATCAATTATATATGTTCTCCGATGGTTTTGCCGATCAATTTGGTGGTCCAAAGGGCAAGAAGTTTAAATATAAACCATTTAAGAAATTACTTTTAGAAAATGCTGATAAACCAATGTTTGAGCAAAAAGAAATTTTAAACAAAGCTTTTGAAAATTGGAGAGGTGATTTAGAACAAATTGACGATGTGGTGGTAGTAGGGATAAAAATATGAGAAAATAAAAATGATAAGAAAACTATTTGTAAATATTAAAGATATCTTTCAAGAGTTTTATAAACTAAAAAAACTGGTACGGACAAATATTATTAGTCCTAAACTACTAGTATTCATGTTTTATTTTATAATTTCTACCAGTGCTTCTTCTCAGAAGTTTACACTAATACAAGAAAAACAAATTGATAGTTTAAATACAATAATTAATAATAAAAGTGCAGATACTGCATTAGCAAATGCTTACTACGAATTATCTTGCCTTTTGTATTATTCAGATTATGATACAGTTCTATATTTATGCAATAAATCTATTAATATAATCGAACAAAATTTAAAAAATAATCCAAATGAAAAAGTAAAAAAATCATTATTAAAAATATCATCAGGAGCTTATGGCAATTTAGGGTCTTATTATTTAAATAAAGATGATAATAAAGCTCTAAAATATTTTAATAAATCATTAAAAATATCTAAAAAAGTTAATAATAAAGAAGGAATTGCAACAGCTTTAAACAATATGGGTATTATTTATCATAATATTGGTGATATTCCAAAAGCATTAGAATATTTTAACAAATCATTAAGAATACAGGAAGAGATAGGAGATTTATATGGTGTTTCTTGGACCTTAAATAATATTGGATATATTTATGAAAACCAATATGATGTTGATAAAGCAAAAGAATATTACAATAAGGCGTTAAAAAACAGTGAGAATCTTAATGATCGAGCGGGAATAGTTTATTCATTGAATAATATTGGATATGTTTATGAAAAAGAAAATAAATTAATCAAAGCACTAGAATATTATAATAATGCATTGAAAATAAATAACAATCTAGAAGATAAATCTCAAATATCTAGTTCATATCTAAATATTGCAGATATTTATAAAAAACAAGGTAATATATCTAAAGCAAAAGAATATTATAATAATGCATTGAAAATTAGCAAAGAGCTTCAAGATAAAAAAAGTATGAGCATGTTACTGTATCGTTTAAGTATAATTTCATTTAAATATGGAAAAATAAATAACGCTTTAAAATATGCCAAGAATAGTTTTACGTTAGCTAAAGAAAATGGATCCCCTAATGATATTAGTAATGCAGCAGAAATATTAAGTAAAGTTTACGAAAAACAAAATAATAACAAGAAAGCATTAGAAATGTATAAATTATTTATTTTAATGCGTGATAGTATTACAAACGAGAAGAATACCAAATTGGTTATCAAACAACATGTTAAGTATGAATATGATAAAAAAGTTATAGTAGATAGTATTGCAAATGCAAAGCAAATAAAGATTAAGAATCTTAAAATTGAAAAAATTGAAGGTGAAAAGAAAGCTCAAAAACAACAACGAAATATTCTTCTATTAGGTTTTATATTAATACTAATATTTGTGGTATTTATTATCCGATCATATATTCAAAAGAAAAAAGCTAATAAATTTTTGATTTTGCAAAAGCAAGAAATAGCTGAAAAAAATGAAGAACTGAATCAACAAAATGAAGAAATAACAGTGCAACGAGATGAAATAATTAAACAAAAAGAAATAGTTGAAACAATTCATTTTGAGATTAGCGAAAGTATAGATTATGCTACTCGTTTACAACAGGCAATTTTACCAGAAAAGAAAATTTTAGAAAAATATTTATCGGAACATTTTATTTTATTTAATCCAAAAGATAAAGTTTCGGGAGATTTTTATTGGTGGGCACATGTTGAGAACCATACAATTATAACAGCTGCAGATTGCACAGGTCATGGGGTGCCTGGTGCATTTATGAGTATGTTAGGTACATCATTTTTGCGTGAGATTGTGCAAAAAGAGTATATTACACATACAGGAGTAATTTTAAGAAAACTAAGAAAAGAAATAATTAAAGCTCTTAAACAAAAAGGCGAAATGGGCGAACAAAAAGATGGAATGGATATGGCAATTATTAGCATAGATCATGAAACAAATATTGTTCAGTTTTCGGGTGCTAATAACCCACTTTACATAATAAAAAGTGGAACGTTAAAAGTAAAAAGTGAAGAAAATAATACCATTAAACTTTATGAACTTGACGAACTTTCAACTTTCAAACTTTACGAAATAAAACCAAATAAAATGCCAATAGCAATATATCTGAAAATGGATAAATTTACTACTCACGAAATACAATTAGAAAAAGGCGACCAATTATATATGTTCTCCGATGGTTTTGCCGACCAATTTGGTGGGCCAAAAGGCAAAAAGTTTAAATATAAACCATTTAAACGCTTACTATTAGAAAATGCCGATAAACCAATGACAGAGCAAAAAGAAATTCTAAATAATGCTTTTATTGATTGGAAAGGTAATTACGAACAAATTGACGATGTGGTTGTAATAGGTCTAAAAATATGAGAAAAATGACAGAAAATATTCAATATACAAAACAAAAATTTAGTATTAATTAAAATTTAAACCAATGAAAAATATAATAATTAGTTTTTTCATAATTTTAAGTTTGTTTGCTGTAGGTCAAAATATTAAGCAACAGAATAGTATTGACAGTTTAATTAAAATATTATCTTTAACTAAATCTGATACAGCTAGAATTACTATATTGTTAAGTATCTCAAATACATACAGAGAATTTGAAACAAATAATGCTTTAGAATACTGTGATAAAGCTATGAGCTTATCAAAGAAAATTAATAACAACCAAAAATATTATAATTCTTGTTTAACCAAGGCATTGATAAAATACAGATTAGGAGATAATAAAATTGCTATTTCTTATTTTAAGAAAATAATTGATAGCTCAGAAGATAAAACTAATTTAAGAGGAAAAGCATATTTAAATATTGGTAATTTATATGCAGATTTAGGTAAATACGATTCTAGTTTAGTATTTTACAATAATGCATTAGAAATTTTTACAACATTAAACTTAAATGGTTCTAAAGCAACTGTATTATCAAATATTGGAACAATTTATAGTGATTTGGGAGATTATGAAAAAGCTATTTTATATTATACAAAAGCGCAGAGTGCACATAAAGAATATGGTAATAAATTAGGTCAAGCAGCTTCGGTAGAGAATATAGGTATAATTTATTATTATCAAAAAAATTATGTAAAAGCATTAGAATATTTTAATTCTTCATTAGAAATAATGAGGAAAGTAGGTCGTCAAGATAAAATGGCAAATACTTTAAATAATATTGCTTCATTATATTTAATAATGGAAAATAAACAAGAAGCTATTAATCATTTTAAAGAAGCTGAAAGTATTTATCAAAAAATTGGTGAAAAATCTGGACAAGCAGAAGTTTTGCAAAATCTTGCTCAATTATATTTTATATCTGAAAAACATGAAGATGGAATAAAAGCAATAAATAAAGCTATTATTATTTTTAATGAGGTTGGCTATGCAAAAGGGGTAGGGACATGTAATAAAGAGCTAGGGTCATTTTATTCTGATATAAATGAACCATTAAAATCTATAGAACATTTAAATAAAGCTTTAGAAATATTAGAACCTTTAGAGGTTAAGAATGATTTAAGAGAAATATATCATTTATTGGCTATTGCTAATACAAAAGCAAAAAGATATGAAGAAGCAACAAAATATTACGAGAAATTTATTGTTATAAATGATACAATCTATAATACAGAACAAAACAAGCAATTAGCAGAAATGCAAACAAAATATGATACAGAAAAAAAACAACAGGAATTGGAATTAAAAAGCATTCAGTTTGAAAATGAGAAATTAATATCAAAGAAAAAAACCTTGCAACTCTATTATGCATTATTAGGCATATTCTTGTTTATTATATTGATAATGATAATTTTAAGAAGTTATAGACAAAAACAAAAAGCGAATAATTTATTAAACAAACAGAAAAATGAGATAACGCTAAAAAATGAAGAATTAAATCAACAAAACGAAGAAATAAGAACACAACGCGATGAAATTGAAAAACAAAAAGAAATTGCAGAAACAATACATCTAGAGATAAGCGAAAGTATTGATTATGCTACAAGATTACAAAAATCTATTTTACCTGAGGAAAAAGTTTTAAAGAAGTATATTTCTGAACATTTTGTACTATTTAAACCAAAAGATAAAGTTTCGGGTGATTTTTATTGGTGGGCACATATCGAAAACCACACTATTATTACTGCTGCAGACAGTACAGGACATGGAGTACCTGGAGCTTTTATGAGTATGCTTGGAGTTTCTTTCTTAAGAGAAATTGTAATGAAAGAATATATGACTCATACAGGTATAATCTTAAAGAGACTACGAAAAGAAATTATTAAATCTTTAAAACAAAAAGATGAAGTTGGAGAACAAAAAGATGGTATGGATATGGCAATAATAAGCATAGACCATGAAACAAATATTGTTCAGTTCTCTGGAGCTAATAATCCACTATACATAGTAAAAAGTGGAAAGTTAAAAGTGAAAAGTGAAAAAAATAATACCATTAAACTTTATGAACTTGACGAGCTTTCAACTTTCAAACTTTACGAAATAAAACCAAATAAAATGCCAATAGCCATTTATCAAAAAATGGATAATTTTACTACTCACGAAATACAGTTAGAAAAAGGCGATCAACTTTATATGTTCTCCGATGGATTTGCTGATCAATTTGGTGGTGAAAAAGGCAAAAAGTTTAAGTATAAGCCTTTCAAAAAATTACTTTTAGAAAATGCCGATAAACCAATGTTTGAGCAAAAAGAAATTTTGAATAATACTTTTCATGATTGGAAAGGTAAATATGAACAAATTGACGATGTGGTTATTTTAGGGATTAAAATTTAAACAAGTTTATTTTCTAATAAATACTCAGCAATCTGAACAGTATTAGTTGCAGCTCCTTTTCTAATATTATCGGCAACAATCCATAGATTTATTGCTTTTTCGTTAGATAAATCTTTTCTAATTCTGCCAACAAAAACTTCATCTTTATTATGTGAGTTTATAGGCATTGGATAAATATTATTTGCAATATCATCTTGCAAAATTACTCCGTCTGATTTACTAAGAATTTCTCTAATTTCAGCAATATCAAAATCATGTTCAAACTCAATATTTATAGATTCTGAGTGACCGCCAACAACAGGAACACGCACTGCTGTAGCCGAAATCATAATTGAATTATCATCTAAAATTTTGCGAGTTTCATTCACAAGTTTCATTTCTTCTTTTGTGTATCCGTTTTCGGTAAAATCGTCGCAATGCGGCAAGCAATTCATATCAATTTTGTATGGATAAATCATTTCGCCTTCAATTCCGTTTCTTTCGTTTTGGTGCTGTGTTATTGCTTTTTGCCCTGTACCTGTAATTGATTGATATGTAGAAATTATCAAGCGATTTATCTTATATTTTTTGTGCAAAGGAGCTAGAACCATCAACATCTGAATTGTGGAACAATTAGGATTTGCAATAATTTTATCGTCACTTGTTAAAATATTTGCATTAATTTCTGGAATAATTAATTTCTTGCTTTTATCCATTCTCCATGCCGAAGAATTATCAATAACAAAAGTGCCATGCTCTGCAAACTTGGTAGCATATTCAAGCGAAACACTTCCTCCTGCCGAAAATATTGCAATATCCGGCTTTGCATTAATTGCTGTATCAATATCAATAACTTTGATATCCTTATTTTTAAATCGTATAGATTTATTTAAAGAATTTTTACTTGCAACGGGAATAATCTCATCTACAGGAAAATTTCTTTCCTCTAATATTTCTAAAATTTTACTACCAACTACTCCTGTGGCTCCTACAACTGCAATTTTTATCATCTTAAAATTTTGTATTTTTAATAATATTTCCAACCATTTCCGAAGGATTTGCTATATCAAGTTTAAGTACAAAACGCACTCGTTCTATATATTTTTCGGAATAAAACTGATTTGTAATTTCAATATCGTTAGAATAAAAAACAGGAAAATAAAAATAGAAAATATTTCTTATAACATTAAACTGCAAACCTGTTTCCCAAGCTATTGTTTGCGATTTATCCCAAGTTTTTCCTGCACCATCGTAAGTTGCTAAATTTGCATATAACATCAGTGGCGAGCGAAACCAAAGTGTTGATTTAATATTTAATGCCATCAACCACTTATTTGAGCTAAGAGGAGTGTAAATGGCAAATCCACCTTGATTATCAACATATTGTTGCGACCAAAGATTTGTGCCAATATCGTTGCTACGTGCAAGTAACAAATTGCTATATTGATAATCTTCAATTCCGCTTGTACCCGAAACATTAAAATTATACAAACCATAATCAGAATTATTATACAAAAATGCACCACCAAATAATCTGATATCTAAGCCAGTTTTTTCTGCCGAATAGTTTAAAGTATAATTAATTTCTGCTGATATTTTTGCAAAATCTTCGTGCATTTCTAAATCTGCCAAAGCAAAGTATGGATTAAATGTTCGGTTGTTTTTATAAAACCAATTTATATTAAAAAATTGTGTGTAATCGTAATTATTGTCAGAGTAAATCAACTTAACAGGATCGGAAGCAACAACTGTGTTGAAACTGATTTTATTTGTGGTTCTGTTTGAATAATCTTTTCTGTCGAAATATAAGTTTACCCCTGCTTTATATCGCTGATAATTATCATCTTCTGTTAAACTGTATTGATTTGCAGAAACAAAAATATTATAACGATTTATTATCCCACTAGATGGAAAAATATTGTAAGCAAACCTACCACTACCTGCAAATTCTTGATTTCCCCAAGAATACATTGGTACAGCATAATATTCAAATTTATTTATAAATAAGAAGTTGCTATACAAAGCTAT
>Ga0256827_10001615_pt1 | contig 14479 bp, 14 predicted proteins | sample CV84metaG_FD_185977 | JGI IMG/M metagenome (GOLD analysis project Ga0256827, IMG submission 185977) | Hydrothermal vent microbial communities from East Pacific Rise, Pacific Ocean - CV84 | ecosystem: Environmental > Aquatic > Marine > Hydrothermal vents | place: Pacific Ocean: East Pacific Rise... | reverse complement strand
GTGGTCTGATCCACTCTAAGGTAGCAGGTAGATTCGAAATTGTAAAAAAACTACCAAAAGAGGCAGATAGCTTTGATGGGATGTTTGACTATGCAGATGCATTTGGAAAATTTCGTTTTGCTTACATAGACAGTGCACATAAGATTAGTAACACCCCTAAAGATACTAAAAGAGCAATCTCTCTTGGTGGAGAGTTTGGATTTAACACAGCTTCTTATTATGACTTTTCTCTTCATGTATCTGCTTTTGTTTCGCAAAAAATACCCGTCTTAAATCCTTCTTCGGGAAACATTAATGAAGACTTTTTTGATGTCAATAGTGCCTCTTTTGTCTACTTAGGAGAAGCAAGCCTTGATTACAATAGTGATCTATTTCAGACAAAAATAGGAAGAGTAAGAGTTGATACTCCTTATGCAAATAGTGATGATATTCGTATGGCACCAAACACATTTCAAGGTGCATGGGCTAATATTGAGTACACACCTACACTTAAAACACAGATACTCTACTTTGATAAGTGGGCGGGGTATGATTCACAAGATGAAGATACCTCTGCATCGCAGAATGCTTTTAAGAATCTTGTTTCGCAAGATAATTTTGGGATGATTGGAGCCTCTTTAACTTATGAGTATGCACAAAATTCAGAGATGAGTTTTTGGTATAACTATATAGATGGTATGGCGGCAATAGCTTATGCAGAGATAGTGGGTATATATTTTGTTAATGATGATTTTCATATGGATTATGGAGTTCAGTTTAGTAATATATCTGAGCTTGATAACTCTAACGTGGATGGAGATGTATTAGGTGTTATGGCAATTATGCACTATAGAGGTGCTTTTCTTGGAGGGGCTTATAATGCTTCTTATTCTGAGAGAGGTGAAGCTGTTACTGATGGCTTTGGTGGTGGACCATACTATACATCCCTCGATGAAGCGACAATTGTAGCGATTTCAGAGAGTGCTGCTTCTTTGAGTACATCACAAACAAACAATGCAGAAGCTTTTAGAATAGGTGTAGGCTATGAGTTTGATAATAATACTCTTGAAGGTTTAGTATTTGAACTAGTGTATGGTGAGCTTTATAACGATACTGGAAAAATAAAAGAGAAAGATGTTGTTGTCACTTATGATATTACAGATAGATGGTATGGGGAAGCTATATATACAAACTACGACTCTTCATGTAGTAACAATACCTTTGACAGAGCATTAGTTCGTATAGACTATAGTTTTTAATAAGCTATAATATAAAATTAAATAAATATAAAGAATAAATTATGTCCCTTAAAAAAGATAACCTTAATACTAAAACATTACTAGATTGTAAAAAAGCTTGCATTGTGCAGGTGACAAAATTAAATGCAAAAGATGAGTTAAAACAGAGACTTATCTCTTTTGGAATTATGAAAGAAGCGACTATTGAAGTACTTGAGTATGCACCAGCAAAAAGCACCATAGAGGTAAAAGTTGGCAAAATGCGTATAGCTCTTCGAGATAAAGAAGCTGAGTTAATAGAGGTAGAAAAAATATGATAGATATGCAAGGAAAATCGTGTCCAGTAATTGCCAACCACGTTAAGGTAGCACTTGTAGGCCAGCCCAACGTGGGTAAGAGTATGCTTATTAACTCTGTTTCTAATGCACACCTGCACGTTGGAAACTTTTCGGGAGTTACGGTAGACAAAACAGAGGTTCTTTTTGATTATAAAGAGTACCATTTTACAGTTGTTGACTTGCCTGGTACATATGCTTTTACAGACTATACTATAGAAGAGAGAGTGACACATGATTACTTATGTGCTGAAGATTATGACATTATTATCAACGTGGTTGACTCCACAAACTTAGCCAAAAACCTTCAACTCACTTCAGAACTCTTAACAATGAGTAAAAAAGTAGTTATTGCCCTAAACATGAGTGATGAGGCTGAAAAAGAGGGCATAGAGGTAAATGCTGAGTATATGAGTGAACTTCTAGGTGTTCCTTGTGTGAAAGTTTCAGCTGCAACGAAGATGGGGATTGAAGAGCTTATTGATGAGGTGCTTTTAACACATGAACATGAAAAAGAGAGCTCAAAACTCATTTTTAGCGAGCCTGTTGAAGAGGAGATAGCACAGATTGTTTGGTATCTCGACAAACATAAATATGATGCGGTTAACTCTTATAGAAATATAGCGATAAATCTTCTTAAAAATAATAAAAAAACCTATGAAAAACTCCATGACAATCCTATATGGACAGAACTTCAACCTATTCTTATAGAAGCTGCAAAACATATTGAGCTACACCATGATAGTGATGATATTAAAGAGTCGTTTGCCGAGGAGTATGCTTCCTTTAACCGCGGTATAGTAACTGAGGTAGTAGAGCAAAAAAGCAGGGTTGAGAAAAAAACACTTACAGAGAAAATAGACTCTATCTTAATTCATCCACTTTTAGGGATTCCAATTTTCCTCTTTTTTATGTGGGGACTTTTCCAACTTACTTTTGAAGTAGGGGCTATCCCTATGGAGTATATAGATGGATTTTTCGCTTGGCTTGGTGATACTATAGGTTCAACTATCGCTAATGATGACATACGTTCACTTATAGTAGATGGAATTATCGCCGGTGTTGGAGCTGTTGTCCTTTTTGTTCCAAATATTATTATTCTTTTTATTGGAATTGCTCTTTTAGAGAGTACTGGGTATATGTCTAGAGTCGCCTTTTTACTAGATGGATTTTTTCATAAATTTGGACTTCATGGGCAGAGTTTTATTCCTTTAGTGACAGGTTTTGGGTGTTCTATTCCTGCTTATATGTCAGCTCGTATACTTAAAAATGACAGAGATAGACTACTGACTCTTTTCATCATTGGTTTTATGTCTTGTGGAGCTAGACTTCCTGTGTATGTACTTTTTGCAGGTGCATTTTTTAGCCCTGAAATGGCGGGAAATATTCTTTTTATTATCTATATTAGTGGTGCTATGTTAGGGCTGATTGCAGCAAAAATACTCAAACTTACTGCATTTAAAGGTGTAGATGAACCCTTTGTTATGGAGATGCCAAAGTATAGACTTCCATCTGTAAAGCTTATTTGGCATACAGTACTCACTAAGACAATGATGTACCTTAAAAAAGCAGGTACATTTATTGCCGGAGCATCTATGATTGTCTGGTTTTTAAGTAACTACCCTCATAATTTAGTTGTAGAACAGGAGTATAATACTAAGATAGAAAAAGCGACTACAGAGAGCGAAAAAATCCATTTTTCCAATGAAATGGAAGTCGCACTGCTTGAGCAGAGTTATCTGGGTACTATTGGGAAGTTTTCTGAACCGATTTTTGCTCCATTAGGTTTTGACTGGAAGATGAGTGTAGCCTTACAAACTGGTCTTGCCGCTAAAGAAGTTGTCGTCTCAACACTAGGTGTTTTATACTCTTTAGGGTCAGATGTAGATGAAGATAATAACTCTCTCATAAATGCAATTAGTAAAAATATATCTTTTGCTTCAGCCATCGCTTTTATAGTTGTAATTATGATTTATTTACCTTGTTTAGCAGCATCAGTAGTCTTTACTCGAGAAGCTGGACATATAAAATATTTCTTTTATCTCTTAGCATTTACTTCTATTGCTGCATATTCACTTGCTTTTATCGCATATAATGTGACGGTTTTACTATCGTAAAAACATGAAAGAGACTCTAGAAGGCATTTTTTAAGGACATTGTTTAGGTATACTTATCGTTAATATAATTTTAACAGAGGTAGTCGCATGGCAAAACTTTTAATTGTTGAAGATAGTAAAATGTTATGCAAAATTTTTGATGAACTTTTGGGTAAGTATACTGACTTTACATTTGATATTGCGCAGACATATGAAGAGGCAAGAAAACTTCTTTCAACTACTCGTTATGAATTTGCTGTAACTGATATGAATCTTCCCGATGCAAGAGAAGGGGAGATTATTGCTCTTGTCAATAAGCATAATATTGCCCCCATAGTCTTTACTGGAATATTCGATGAAGAGTTTAGAGAGGGGTTTGAGAGTGCAAATATAGTTGATTATGTACTCAAAGAGAGATATGAAAATATACTCTATGTTATTGAAAAGTTAAAACAGCTCCAATCAAATAAAAATAGAACTGTACTTGTTGTTGATGACTCTACTTTATATGCAAGTTTTCTTAAACGTAACCTTACAATACACAACTTTAAAGTCCTTAGTGCTCCCAATGGAAAAGAAGCACTAGAGACTCTCTCAAACCATCCTGAGGTTGAGTTGATGATTACGGATTATCATATGCCTGTTATGGATGGTTTAGAGCTAGTTCGAAAAATTCGGAGAAAACGTAGTAAAAAAGAGCTTAGTATAATAGTCCTAACTTCTGATACAAACTCTTATACCACAAGCCGTTTTTTAAAAGATGGTGCGAATGACTACATAACTAAGCCTTTTTCTCGTGATGAATTTTATGCACGAATCTACCAAAATGTAGATACGGTGCACCTATTTTCCGATATGCAAAAAGATTTTGATGAAGATATTATTAACCTTCTTGCTGAAGTTACCGAGTTTAAAAGTGCTGAAACTGGTTCTCATGTGAAGAGGATTAGTGAGTATAGTTATCTGCTTGCTAAACTTCATGGAATGTTTGAAGAAGAGGCAAAGCTCATTAGTAAAATGTCAACACTTCACGATATAGGAAAATTAACAATTCCCGATACCATTTTATGTAAACCTGGAAAGTTGACTCCAAAAGAGTTTGAGATAATGAAAAATCATACTACAAGTGCTAAGGCACTACTATTAACAGCCTTTAAAAGTGATCCAAAAGTTGGACAAATTGCTATTGATATAGCAGTCTATCATCATGAACGCTTTGATGGTAAAGGATATCCAAATGCTCTACAGGGTGAAGAGATTCCTATTCATGCGAGGATAGTATGTTTAGTAGATGTTTTTGATGCACTCATGAGTAAAAGAGTATATAAAGAAGCATGGAGTTTAGAAGATGTTCTCGTGTATATAGAAGAGAATGCAGGTAGTCAGTTTGATGCTAAACTTGTAAAACTCTTTTTACTCAACATAAACTGTTTTACAAATATCTTCAATAAATATTCGCCTGATGAAAATGAATTAGGTTTTTGTAAACTTAGTTAAAGAAGAACAATTTAGATATACTTAAAATGAAAATTTTATAAATAAGGTATAAAAATGAGAAGATTGTTAATTATTGAAAGTAACGAAGCCTTAGTTGAGGAATACAAGTTACTTTTGGATGAACATACAAATTTTCATTATAAGATTGTAAGCTCCTATGAAGAGGCTGAAAAAGCACTTAAGCAGACTCGTTATGAATTTGGAGTTACCGATATTAATGTGCCAGGTGCTAAAGAAGGTGTTGTGATTGCTTTAATGAATAGGTATAATTTAGCACCTATTATTTTTACAGACTCCATAGATGAAGATTTTCAAGAAGCATACGAGAGTGCACAGATAGTAGCATATATATTAAAAGAGAGTAATGATATTTTAAGTGTCATTAAAAAGCTCAATCAACTCGAGAGAAATAAAAAATCTACTTTACTTGTAGTTGATGATTCAATACTACATGCAAACTTTATTAAACAAAATCTGATTCTTCACAAATTTAAGGTTTTAACAGCTGCGAATGGAAAGTTGGCATTAGAAAAGTTAAAAAATCATCCAGAGATAGATTTTGTTGTAACAAATCATCGTATGAAAGAGATGGATGGTCTTGAGTTGACACAAAAAATCCGTCAACTAAAAGAGACTCAAAAATTACCAATTTTAGCCCTAACATCAGATGCAGATGCCGCGAGTAACTTTTTAAGTGAGGGTGTGAGTGATTATCTTACTAAACCATTTTCTAGAGATGATTTTTATGCAAAAGTGTACGAAAACATGGGAACTCGTGAGCTTCTTTAACCGTAGTTTGGTTATAGTTACACAAAAAAAGAGGGTCTCTTAAATGGTACGACTGCTAATTGTAGAAAAAAGTGTAATTATCTGTGCAGTTTTTAAAAGACTTTTAAATGATGATGGAAATTTTCTTTTTGATATAGCACACTCATATAGTGAAGCTGAAGAATTTTTATTGCAACATAGTTATGATTATGCAGTAGGGGATAGAACACTTCCAGATGCAAAAGATGGTAAAGTTATATCACTCCTTAACAAACATGGTATTGCCCCAATAGTCTACACAAAAGAGATAGATGAAGAGTTTATTGAAAGTTTTGAAAGTGCTAATATTATAGACTATATTTTAAAGCATAGACATGACAACGTGGTATATGTTCTTGAAAAACTGAAGCGCTTAGAAGCTAATAAAAAGAAAGCTATTCTTATTGCACATACATCACTTACATATGTCAACTACTTAAAAAATAATTTGGAAATGCATAATTTTCAAGTTATCGCAGTGAGTAATAGTTATGAAGCACTTGCAGAGTTAGATAAACATCCAAATATTAAGCTACTGATTGTTGATAAAGAACTTGCTAATATTCAAGGTTTAAGTGAAATGAATGGTTTGCAACTTGTTCGAAAGATTCGTGAAACAAAGAATCATGAAAATCTTGCAATTTTATCACTAGCCAACGAGAGTACATCATACACAACAAGTTTTTTTCTTAATGAAGGGGCAGATGATTTTCTGATAATGCCATTTTCAAGAGATGAATTTTACAAACGAATCTACCAAAATCTCAAAGATTAACTCCCTATTAGTTACAACTTGTTAAACTTCGCTATGCATAAAATATTAATGATTGAAGATGACTTAGAATTAGCCGAGATACTGACAGAGTATCTTGAGCAGTTTGAGTTTGAGGTTATCACAGAAGATGACCCTTTTAAAGCCGTAAGTATCTTAAAACTCGAGCCATTTGACTTGGTTATTTTAGATTTAACTCTCCCTGGGATGGATGGACTAGAGGTGTGTGAAGCTATTCGTGAACGCCAAGATATTCCTATTATTATCTCATCAGCTAGAAGTGATGTGACTGATAAGGTAAAAGCATTAGAACTTGGTGCAGATGACTATATGCCAAAACCGTATGACCCTAGAGAACTTGAAGCGAGAATCCACTCAGTTCTACGACGTTATGAGGCTAAAAGTGAGGCTAAAGAGGAGTCTAAAAGTGATTTTAAATGTGACAAAGCAACTATGGTTATTACCTACAAGGGTAGAAATATAGAGCTTACAAATGCAGAGTTTGGGATACTCTCTTATATGATTGCTAAGCAAGGTCTTGTAGTCTCTAGAGAGGACTTAATCCATAATGTAAATGCTATTAATGAGGACTCTTCAAACAAAAGTATCGATGTCATGGTCGGGCGTATTAGAAATAAGCTTGGAGACAAAACTCTTATAGAGTCTGTCCGTGGTGTTGGGTATAAACTTCTAAAATAATGCAAAAACATGCTGTTCTTATAACTGTACTCTTCGCACTTGTGGTAACACTCTTTAGTGTGAGTGCAGTTTTTTGGGAGTTTTATAAGCTCAATAAACAGCAGTATATAAACCACATCTTTACCAAGTACTCCATTATTACCCAAATTTACCGTGCACATCAGCAGCAGCAGAGTTCTATGATTATGCTTGAGGCAAATCTTGCTGTTTATAAACTTCAGATTCAAAAAGATAAAAAAGAGTCTAAATACATTGTTAAAAATGCGAAACTACTCAAAAAAGAGGGTTTTAAAAATATTAATACTGCTTTTAAGTTAAGTAATCGAGGTCTTTACACCCAAAATTTTGCAACAGATATGCAGGTAAGTATGATAGAGTATAGAAAAAAAATATACTTTTATATACAGACAGTGACTGGGGCTATTTTAATTCAAGATGAGGAGTTAAAACCTTACAGATCTTGGAATGTTTTTTATGCTTACATAACAATTATAGCTATTATTATTATCTCTTTTGTACTTATATTACAAAAGTTACGTCCACTTATACGACTTAGACGAAAAATTGCTCTTTTTGGTGATGGTGATATGAAAATCTCTTTTAAGACCTCTTCTTGTGATGAGATAGGTCTTGTCTCAAATGAATTAGAATCAACAAGAGAAAAAATTAATACTATTTTGGACTCCCGTACACTTTTTTTAAGAAACCTTATGCATGAGCTTAAAACTCCCATAGCTAAAGGAACTATAGTCACACAGATGTTAGATTCTCAAAAACATAGAGATAGATTTGTTTCTATCTTTGGAAGATTAGAGAGTTTGGTGAATGAATTTGCTCTAATTGAAGAGGTGACAAGTTTAGATAATACACAAGAGTATAAAGAGTACAGGTTAATAGATATTATTGATGGTGCAATCGATATAGCCATGGTTGATACAGATGCAGTAAGTGTTGATGTCCCTAGTAGTATTAAAATAAATGCTAACTACAGACTCTATACAACAGCTATTAAAAATATGATAGATAATGCTATGAAATATTCTACTGATGCACATATTAAAATTGTGATGATTCACTCTGAACTCTCTTTTGAAAGTAAAGGAGAATGTATTTCACATCCATTACAATACTATATAGAACCCTTTACAAAAGATAATCCATCGAAAAATAGCTTTGGGTTAGGACTCTATCTTGTTGACTCTATTTTAAAGGCTCATAAGCAAGTTTTAGCACATGAATACGATAATGGAGTGAACCGTTTTATCTTTGCATAAGTTTATAAATGTAAACTTATAAAGAGGTACTTACTATATGGAAAAACACATTACCTCTTTCTCGATTGTATTTTTTGCAATCTCTTTTTTTATCTTTGGATGGATGAGCCATAAAGGATATGATGCTCCACAAAAAAAGAAAATTATAAAAACACGACTTGACAATATTAAAGCATCTAAAGAGTTAGATGTTGTTTTTTTGAACTCCCCATCTGTCTATTATATTGGAACTGACGGACCACAAGGTTTTGAGTATGATCTTTTAAAATCTTATGCCGATAGCATTCAAGTAGAACTCAAAATTACAACTGTTAACACCATCGAAGAGGCGATTAAATGTATTGATAACGAAAATATTGATGTTATCTCTGCTTCACTAGCTAAAACCCCACTACGAAAGAGAAAGTTTAATTTTGGACCATCTTATTTTGAAGTGCAGCAGCAAGTTATCTGTAATAGAAAAATGAAAAATCCTAAGAAAATTCCAAGAAGTTTAGAAGATTTAAATGGTATAAATTTAGTTGTTGGGGAAGGTACGAGTTATGCTGAAAGAATTTTACGACTGCAAGCTCGTGGATATGAGATAAATGCCACCTTTACATCTGATTTTTCAACTGAAGAGTTACTCTCTAAGGTTTCATCCAAAGAGATAGAGTGTACTATAGTAGATTCAAATATATATAGTTTAAATATAAGGTACTACACAGAAATGACTCTTGCATTTACTCTGAGTGAGAGAGAACAGTTGGCATGGGTTATTGCTAAAGATGCTGAGTCACTCAAATCAGATATGTATACTTGGATTAATCGTTTTAATCAAGATGGGTCAATGTCTCAACTTAAGGACCATTACTATAGTTATGTAGGTAATTTTGATTACTATAATACTAAAGTTTTTTATAAAAGAATAAAAAAGAGACTCCCTAAGTATGAAGCACTTTTTAAAAAGGCGGGTAGCAGATATAATATTCCATGGAAACTTTTAGCTGCTATCTCTTACCAAGAGTCATATTGGAATGCCAATGCTGTTAGTTTTACAGGTGTTAAAGGACTTATGATGTTAACACGTGCGACTGCTGAACTTCAGGGTGTTAAAGATCGAACAAATCCAAAACAGAGTATTTTTGGTGGAGCAAAGCATATTCGTTACATGATGAAAATTGTTCCAAAAGAGATAGAAGGTGAGAACAGACTTAAGGTAGCTTTAGCCGCTTATAATGTAGGAATGGGTCATATTTATGATGCTCGAAAATTAGCAGTGGGAATGGGTTTAAATCCAAATATCTGGAGTGATTTAAAACAGGTGCTTCCTCTGCTTTCACAAAAGAAGTACTATCAGAACTTAAAGTACGGGTATGCTAGAGGCTCAGAACCAGTTAAGTACGTTGACTCTATTTATGATTTTAAAGATATTTTAGAGAATTATTTTGCTCCAGTTGTTCAGCCAAAAGAGGTTCTATAAACTCTCTTGACCTTCTCTACCATTTACAAGAGAACTTAAAAAAGTTTCCATATCGTATTTAATTCTATACTCTGGTGTCATTATATGGATAAGTACATCCCCTAAATCAATTACAACCCAGTCGCCGCTTTCATCAACATTGTTAAATGTTTCTTCTGGTTTGAGCCCATTTTTTAAGTGGTCCAAGAGTGCTACTGTATGTCTTGATCCAAGTGATGAGGCGATAATTGCATAGTCTACAAAGTAGTTTTTCTCTTGTAAATCAAAAACTTCGATGCTCTCAGCTTTATTTGTATCTAAAACCGATACTATTTTTTCTATTCTATTGTTCATTTTTTTCCTTGTAAAATTCTTTTATTTTTTGAGCACACTCTCTGGGTATTTTTGAAATATCCATTTCTTCTCTTAACATACTTGAAGATATGTTTTCATCAATCTTTAGTTGTATGAAATGATTATCTACAAAAATATTATCTCGAGAAGCAACTAAAAAGGTAACTTTATCTTTTAACTTTTTATAATTGTTCCAAAGCTCTAATGAGGCTAGATTATCTGCCCCAATTACTAAGTAAATCTTCGTATATGTTTTAAGGAGATACTCTACACTCTCTAACGTGGGTACTGCTCTGTTTTGATTCACTTCATATCTGCTAATCGTTACATTTGAAGAGTTTTTAAATATCTCTTCTAACCATTGAAATCTTAACTCACTTGGTGCATGAGATGAGGATTTAAAAGGGTTTAAAAAAGTAGGCATTATTATGATTTCATCAATATAAGGTAACTCTTCTAAAGCCTTAACAACAGCGGTATGACCGATATGAGGTGGATCAAAAGAGCCACCAAAAAGTGCTATGCTTCTCATTTAATGCGAATTATATCTAATTTTGGATAAAATAACCGAATTTAATTTTTATATAGGACATATAATGGCACTAAAGATAGCAATAAACGGATTTGGTAGAATTGGTCGTTGTGTAGCTAGAATTGCTGCAACAAGAGATGATGTTGAAATAGTAGCAATAAATGACATGGCTAGTATGGATATGATGCTTTATTTACTTAAAAATGATTCAGTACATGGAACATTTCAAAGTAATATTGAAGAGGTCGATTCTGAGAATATCTCAATTGACGGACATAAAATCAGAATTTTTTCTGACCGTGATCCTAAAAACCTAAAATTTGCAGATTGTGGTGCAGACATGGTTCTAGAGTGTACAGGTGTATTTTTAACTCAAGAGTCTGCTCAAGTGCATATTGACAACGGTGTTGAAAAAGTGCTTTTTTCTGCTCCTTCAAAAGATACGGCGACAGATACATTTGTAATGGGTGTTAATGAAGAAAAATATGACGGACAAAAAATTGTTTCAAATGCTTCTTGTACAACAAACTGTTTAGGTCCAGTTGCAAAAGTTTTAGATGATGCTTTTGGAATTGAAAAAGGTCTTATGACAACAATTCACTCATATACAAATGACCAAAATATTTTAGATGTAAAACACTCAAAAGATAAACGCCGTGCTCGTGCAGGTGCTATTAATATGATCCCAACAACGACAGGTGCTGCAAAAGCGATTAGCCTTGTAATGCCACAGCTTAAGGGTCGTTTACATGGTCAGTCTGTTCGTGTTCCGACACCAGATGTATCTATGGTTGACTTGAACGTGGTTGTTAAACGTGGTACTACTAAAGAAGAGGTGACTCGTGTGTTTAACGAGGCAGCTGATGGTAGACTCAAAGGTCTTCTTTTAATGGACAAAGAGATGAGAGTTTCTCAAGACTTCGTAGGTTGTGAGTATAGCTCGATTGTTGCAGAAGATTTAACACAAGTTATTGGTGGTGACATGGTTAAGATTATGGCTTGGTACGATAACGAGTGGGGTTACTCAATGCGTTTAATCGATATGGCAATTCACATTAGTAAATAGGGAAAAAATTTGGAATTATTAAATATAAAAAAATTAGATTTAGCTGGTAAAAAAGTTTTTATTAGATGTGATTTTAATGTCCCTATGGATGAGTTTGGAAATATATCTGATGATAGACGTATTCGTGCGGCTCTTGCAACAATTAATTTCTGTTTAGACCAAGAGTGTCCTGTAATTCTTGCTTCACACTTAGGGCGTCCAAAGGGCGAAGTAAATGAGAAGTACACACTCTCTCCCGTAGCAAGAAGATTGAGCCAACTTCTTAAACGTGAGGTTGTTTTAGCTAAAGATGTAGTTGGAGTAGATGCGACTGCTAAGGCTACAGCACTTAAAGCAAATGAGGTTCTTCTTTTAGAAAATCTACGTTATGAAGCTGGTGAAACAGATGATAGCGATGAACTGTCTCGTAAGTTAGCAGATATGGTTGATTTTTATATCAATGATGCCTTTGGTGTTTCACACCGTGCACATGCTTCTGTTCATGGGATTACAAAGTTTTTTGATGAAGAACACCGTGCGGCTGGTTTCTTACTCCAACGTGAGATTCAATTTTTTGGAAAACTCATGAAAGCACCAACTCGGCCATTTGCGGCTATTGTTGGTGGTTCTAAGGTCTCTGGAAAGCTTGAAGCCCTTACAAATCTTCTTCCTCGTGTTGATAAAATCTTCATCGGTGGAGGAATGGCATTTACATTCTTAAAACAGATGGGTTATAATATTGGGGCTTCTTTAGTAGAAGATGACCTACTTGATGATGCTCAAAAGGTGATGGATGAAGCGAAAAAACTCGGTGTAAAATTCTACCTACCAGTAGATGTAATCGCCGCTGAAAAATTTGCAGCAGATGCTGTTAGTAAGATTGTAACTGCACAAGAGATTCCAGATAACTGGATGGGACTTGATATTGGGCCTGCAACTGTTCGTCTGTATCGTGAAGGTCTTAACGATGTTCAGACTGTTCTATGGAATGGACCTATGGGTGTTTACGAGATGGAAAAATTTGCTCGTGGTTCATCTAAAATTGCTCACTTTGTAGCTGATTCTTATGCAACTACTGTTGTAGGTGGTGGAGATACTGCTGACTTGGTTCAGAGAATTGGTGTAGATGAAGAGATGAGTTTCATCTCAACTGGTGGAGGGGCTTCTCTTGAACTACTTGAGGGTAAAATTCTTCCAGGTGTAGAATCTTTAATAATTGCAGAGTAAAATAGCTGTTATCCTCAGCTTCTCTTGTTTCTATGCTCTGCATAGGAACAGATAAATCTATTTCAAAGGCTTCAAAATGATTATAGCGGCTAACCTCAAAACAAATTTTACTAGAAAACAGACAAGTGAGTATGTAAACGAGTTAGAAACTTATGTAAAAGAGCATAACATCTCTCAAGAAGTTCTTGTTTTTCCTGCAACTTCAAGTCTAAATGCACACAAGGGTAAGGTACTTATAGGTGCACAAAATGCTTATGCAGCACAAAATGGTGCTTTTACCGGAGAGATTGGACTTGATCATCTTAATGAGTTTGGTATTAAAACTATTCTTATTGGTCATAGTGAGCGTCGCCACATTATGGGTGAAACACAAGAAGAGCTTGTTAAAAAGTTTAACTACTACAAAGAGTTGGGTTTTAAAATAGTTTACTGTGTCGGTGAACCATTAGAAAAACGTGAAGCTGGAAATGAGGAGATGATGCAATATATCTCTGCTCAGTATGAGGGGATAGATACAGAGTATGAAAATCTTATTATCGCTTACGAGCCAGTTTGGGCTATAGGTACAGGTCTTACACCAACATTAGAAGATATTGCGAATATTCATAAAGATTTAAAAGCTAAATCTACTGCACCACTACTCTATGGTGGAAGTGTTAAAGTAACTAATGCAGCAGATGTCTTGGCAATAGAGAATGTGGATGGTGTTTTAGTAGGCAGTGCTGCTCTGTATGCGGAGCATTTTTGCACAATGATTTCTTATGCACAAGAGTTAAGCTAACTCTTTACTTCTTTTTAGTTTCCAATAACAGGCATACTCTGAAGTTTTTGAGTATGAGAATTTTCATTCGTAGAGTTGTGCTCTTTTAAATATAGGGCACTTTTGTCGACATACTCTTGAAGGGTGAAACTTCTATTTTTGTTACTATATTTTTCTTCTACTTTTTTCTCTTTATGCAGACTAGGTTCCCATTCATCTTTTAGCCAATTATCTAAATTGGTCTGCATACTACCCTTGTTAGACATCTCGGATGACTTACTTACACTATTAAGTGCACTGTTTTGTGACGGATTTACTGTTGATGTAGAGGAACAAGAATTCAATGTAAAAATGGTGAGAATTATAAGATAAATATTTTTCATAAGAGTATTATACTATGAATTAGTGATGAATTTTTAATCA
>Ga0256827_10001614_pt1 | contig 14483 bp, 9 predicted proteins | sample CV84metaG_FD_185977 | JGI IMG/M metagenome (GOLD analysis project Ga0256827, IMG submission 185977) | Hydrothermal vent microbial communities from East Pacific Rise, Pacific Ocean - CV84 | ecosystem: Environmental > Aquatic > Marine > Hydrothermal vents | place: Pacific Ocean: East Pacific Rise... | reverse complement strand
GCCCAAGAAAAAGCCACATAAAGCAAGCTGGTCAAAGAGATGTAACCTTTACATTTGGTGGAGTATTTTTTAAAAATGGAGAGATACTAGTAGCCGATTTAGATGGGATTATTGTTATAGATGAGTTAGCAATATCAACAACTTAGGAAAAACATTTAGCTTTCGGAACCAATGCTTTAGCTTCGGCAAACTGTTGGGTGAGGTTGAAACCTCACATCCGAATGGTTAAAAAAGCTTAACTCTTTGGAGCAAGGACTTTAGTCCCTTAGTTTAACTAAGAAGTTTACTTACTATACACACTCCCTACCCTGAGGTATCTCTTTACAGTTAGGAGGTAATTTTGTTAAGTTCTTTTCAGTTAGTCCAAACTCACAATCTTCTGTTCCTTGTATATATCTTGCATTTGCTCCACAATCTGTAGTTGGCAGATATTTTTGAAAAATTTGCTCTTCTCTACTATCACACATATCAACAGTTTCTACCCATTTATCACTTTGTGGGTTTCTGAGTCCTACATCTTCACAATTTACACGGTAAGTACCTGCATTTATTTCATCTAGGTTACTTATGCCATCTCCATCATTATCTTCTTGAGCATCTGAACTATTTAGTGGGTCTAGTCCATATTTCTCTTCATCCCCATCAGATATGCCATCTTCATCATCATCTGTATCTGCATTATCTCCTATGCCATCACCATCTGCGTCAGTAGTCTCACTTGCATCATTTGGAAAAGTATCATCTCTATTTATGACTCCATCTCCATCGTCATCTCCATACTGTTCATTTGCTATGATAACTAATCCACTTCCCCAATCAGCTATAAAAATATAATTACCATCTACTATAACATTTCCTAAAAAACTAGCTGTATCATAAGAACCTACTAACATTGGGTTTAATTTATCACTTACATTTAATATAACTAAGCCATCTTTATTGTCAGATATAAAAGCATAATCTCCTTCTACTGTGATACCTCTTACATAACCAGCTGTATCGTAAGAACCTACTAGTTTTGGTTTCGTTTTATCATTTATATTTAAAATTAATAAGCCATTTTTATTATTAGCTATAAACGCATAATTACCTTCTACTACAATATTTTTTGATTCCCCATCTATATCATAGGAGCCTACTAGTATTGGGTTTGTTTTATCACTTACATCTAAGATAACTAAACCCTTATAAGAATCTACTACAAAAGCATAATTATTGTCTACTGTAACACTTTCTGAACATTCATTACCATAAGAACCTACTAATGTTGGTTTTGTTTTATCACTTATATCTAAGATAACTAAACCATTAACACCATCAGCTACAAAAGCATAGTTACCATCTAATTTAATATCATATACATAACTAGCTATATCGTAATAAGTACCTACTAGAATTGGATTTGTTTTATTACTTACATCTAAGATAACTAAACCTTTATTAGCACTAGCTACAAAAGCATAATTACCTTCTATTGTAATATTCATAGCCCAATTATTTATATCATAAAAGCCTACTAAGATTGGTTTTGTTTTATCACTTATATCTAATATAATTAAACCATTATTACTTGATACAAAAGCGTAGTTACCTTCTACTGTAACATCATAAGCAGAGCCATTTGTATCGTAAGAACCTACTAATGTTGGGTTTGTTTTATTACTTACATTCAAAATAATTAAACCATTATCACCATCAGCTATAAAAGCATAGTTCCCATCTATTGTAACACTATATGTATAACCATCGGTATCGTAAGACCTTACTAGTTTGGGATTTGATTTATCTATTATATCTATAATGACTAAACTATTATAGCCATCAGCCACAAAAGCATAGTTCCCATCTATTGTAATATTTTTTGCTCTACCATCTGTATTATAAGAGCCTACTAGTGTAAGAGTCGTTTTATCTGTTATATCTATAATGGCTAAACCATTATAATCATCAGCTACAAAAGCGTAGTTACCTTCTACGGTAACACCTTGTGCATAACCATCTGTATCATAAGAGCCTTTTAGTGTTGGGTTTGTTTTATCTGTTACATCTATTATGACTAAACCATTATCACTATCAGCTACAAAAGCATAGTTACCTTCTACTGTAACACCTTTTGCATTACCAGCTGTATCGTAATAGCCTGCTAGTGTAGGAGTTGTTTTATCTGTTACATCTATAATGATTAAACCTTTATAATAATCAGTTACAAAAGCGTAGTTACCATCTACTGTAACACTATTTGTATAACCAGCTGTATTGTAAGAGCCTGCTAGTGTTGGGTTTGTTTTATCTGTTACATCTATGATGACTAAACCATTACTACCATCAGCTACAAAAGCATAGTTACCCTCTACTATAATACTATTTACATTACCAACTGTATTGTAATAGCCTACAAGAGTAGGATTATTTTTAATACTAGTATCATAAATACTAATTCCTCTTCTACCTTGAGCTACAAAAGTGTAGTTACTATCTACTGCTACACCTATAACATTACCTCCAAATTGACCAATTTCTTTTAAGTCAAAATCACAAACATCACCTTTTCCATCATTATCACTATCTATTTGGTCTACATTTGCTATGAGAGAACAGTTATCTATACTATCTTCTATTGTATCATTATCATCATCATTATCTGTATTGTTACCTACTCCATCTCCATCAGTATCGCTAGTCTCTGTTGCATCTAAAGGAAATGCATCCCTAAAATCTAATACACCATCTCCATCATCATCGGTATCTCTATTATTACCAATCCCATCTCCATCTGTATCGGTATTTTCTGTTGCATCTAATGGGAAATCATCATTAGTATCTAATATACCATCATTATCATCATCTGTATCTGCATTATTACCTACTCCATCTCCATCAGTATCAGTAGTCTCATTTGCATCATTTGGAAAAGTATCATCTCTATTTAAAACTCCATCTCCATCATCATCTCTATCTAGTTTATTTTTTAATATGACTAAACCATTAGAATTATTAGCTAAAAAAATATAATTACCCTCTACTATAAAACCACTTATATAACTATCAGTATTATATAAACTTACAAATGTTGGATCTGCTTTATCACTTATATTTAAGACAACTAAACCACTACTATCTGATATAAAAGCAAAATTATCCTCTATAGTAATATATCTTATCCAACTACCTGTATCATAAGAGCCTACTAGTGTTGGATTTGTTTTATCATTTACATCTAAAATTATTAAACCCTTATTACCATCAGCCACAAAAGTGTAGTTACCCTCTACTGTAACAGCTTGAGCAGAGCCATTTGTATCGTAAGAGCCTACTAGTGTTGGATTTGTTTTATCACTTACATCTAAAATAATTAAACCCTTATCTTCAGCTATAAAAGTGTAGTTACCCTCTACTGTAACAGCTTGAGTAGAGCTATTTGTATCGTAAGAAGCTACTAGTATCGGGTTTGTTTTATCACTTATATCTAAAATAATTAAACCCTTATCCTCAGCTATAAAAGCATGATTTCCTTTTACTGTAACATTTGTTACATAATCAATTGTATCATAGGAACCTACTAGTATCGGGTTTGTTTTATCACTTATATCTAAAATAATTAAACCCTTATCCTTAGCTATAAAAGCATGATTTCCTTTTACTGTAACAGTATTTATAGAGTAGCATGTATTATAAAAACCTACAAGTATTGGATCTGTCTTATCATTTATATTTAAGATAACTAAACCACTTTCATCTGCTACAAAAGCATAGTTGCCATCTAATGTAACATCTTCTGCATAACTAGCTGTATTATAAGTACTTTCTAATATGGGGCTAGTTTTATTACTTACATTTAAGATAACTAAACCATTTTTTTTATCAGCTATAAAAGCATAATTACCTTTTAATGTAACACCATAAACTTGACTATTTACATCATAAGAGCCTACTAGTGTAGGAGTCGTTTTATCTGTTATATCTATAATGGCTAAACCTTTATAATCATTAGTTACAAAAGCGTAGTTACCTTCTATTATAACATCTTCTGCCCAACCATCTGTATCACAAGAGCCTACTAGTGTAGGAGTTGTTTTATCTGTTATGTCTATGATGACTAAACCTTTATAATCATTAGCCACAAAAGCATAGTTACCCTCTACTGTGACACCATGTGTAGAACCAGCTGTATCGTAAGAGCCTGCTAGTGTAGGAGTTACTTTATCTGTTACATTTATGATGACTAAACCGTTATTATGGTCAGCTACAAAAGCGTAGTTACCCTCTACTGTAACATCTCTTGCATAACCAACTGTATCGTAAGAGCCTGCTAGTGTCGGGTTTGATTTATTTGTTATATCTATGATGACTAAACCATTACTATAGTCAGCTACAAAAGCGTAGTTACCCTCTACTGTAACACCTATTGCATAACTAGCTGTATCGTAAGAGCCTACTAGTGTTGGGTTTGTTTTATCTGTTACATCTATGATGACTAAACCGTTACTATGGTCAGCTACAAAAGCGTAGTTACCTTCTACTACAATACCATATGCTCTACCAGCTGTATCATAAGTACCTACAAGTAATGGAGAGTTTTTATTACTTGTATCATATATTTTAAGTCCTCCATAACCTTGTGCTACAAAAGTATAATTACCATCTACTGCTACAGCATAAGCACTTCCACCAAATTGACCTATTTGTTTTAAATCTGTGAAATCATCATCTGATACTAATAAAGTGCTAAATATTACAAGTACTCCAATAAAAATTTTCCATAGACTATGCATAATTTCTCCTTTTTCAATTTAGAAATATAAGCTATGATTTATTATAGTATTAGTCTGTTTAATGTAATGTTAAGTTGGGATTGTGTTTTAGGTATTTATGAGTTAATATTTTTCTTTGAGTTATTGGTGTTATTTGACAGTATCCCCTTTAAAAGGATACTGTTTAGAGTTATTAGTCTCTATTTCCACCACCGTTACGGCTAGATCTTCCACCACCGTTGCGTCCGTTTCTACCATTACGGTTTCCACCACTGTCGTTTCTTCTTCTACTATTTCTTTGTCCACCTCTGCCACGGCGATTTCGTCCACCACCACCGTTGCCTCTGTTTTGCATTGCTCTTTCAATAAGAAGTTCTACCTCTTCAAGACCAAGACCTATATTGTCTTTACCCTTAACTGAGTTTTCACTTTGAATCATAGAAGCTAATAGGTGTGCTATTGTTACTATGTCTAAGTCATGCTGAAGTGTTTTTACAAGTTCAATAGCTTTTTCACTAACTTTAGTTTCAGCTATTTTTGCAATTAACTCATCTGAACGGTTGTTTTGTACTTCCATTCTTGTAGGTATTACTTGTGATACAAGTTTTGCACCAACATCTTTTTCGATTCGTTTAATAGTTCTAAGCTCATTTGGACTTACTAAAGTAATTGCTTCACCAGTTTTACCAGCACGACCTGTACGACCAATACGGTGTACATAAGATTCAGAATCAAAAGGAATATGGTAATTAAATACATGCGTAACATCATTTACATCAAGTCCACGAGCAGCAACATCTGTAGCAATAAAAATATCTATGCCACCTTGTTTAAATGCTCTAATAGTAACTTCCCTTTGCTTTTGCTCCATATCTCCGTGAAGACCTGAAACTTTAAAACCTTGAGCTGTCATGTGTGCTACTAGTCTATCTACCTCTTTCTTCATACGACAAAAAATAATACATTTTGTAGGATTTTTATAGTCAATAAGTCTTACTAGAGCATCATCTCTTTCTCTCTCTTGAACAACATAATAGTGTTGAGTAATCTTAGAGTTTGTACTCTCTTTTTTTGTTATAGATACAGTTTTAGGATCTTTAAGTATCTGCTCTGCTAATTTTCTTATGCCATTTGGCATAGTTGCTGAAAACATAAGTGTTTGACGATCTTTTGGTAAGTATGTAAATATATTTTTAATTTCATCTAAGAAACCCATATCTAACATCTCATCAGCTTCATCTAAAACTACAAAGTTTGGTTTTATTTTAATTTTACCACTTTTAAGTAAATCTTGTAGCCTACCTGGTGTTGCAACTACTATTGAAGCTTGTTTAATACGGTCTATCTGCTTACCATAAGCAGTACCACCATAAACAGTAGCTGTTTTTAGACCAGAGAGTTTACCAAAACGGAAAAGTTCATCTGAAACCTGCATTGCAAGCTCTCTAGTAGGAACTATAACAAGTCCTTCTACTGAACCATCTGCTTTCATCTGACTCATTATTGGTAGTCCAAATGCTGCTGTTTTACCTGTACCAGTTTGAGCTTGTGCTATTATGTCGTGTCCTTCTAAAACTAAAGGAATAGCATCTTGTTGTACTGGGCTAGGTTCTGTAAATCCTGCTTCTGTAATAGCAGCTAGGATAGTCTCTTTTAAGTTAAAGTCTGTAAATTTCATGTAATATCTTTGTTATATAATTGGGGTGATAAGATCTTGGCTATAGAACGGTTCTAAAGTTACAAGCGGTTATATTTAACCCTATTTTATGCAACTGATACCAAACTATACGCATTATGCGTTAATTAAATAGGGAATACAGTAAATGTATTCAAATAAGGAGTTTAGTACACTCTTGCAGAAAAGTTTGGAATTATAGCAAAATTTTAAAAAAAAAGATAGGGTAAATTCATTAATCATTTAATTTAAAAATATGGTAAAATATAGGTATATATAAATATAGCTAAGAAAGGATAGTAATTATAATGAAAACTATAAGAATTTTTATAATATTTGCCATTATTTCACTTACTGCTATTATTTATAAAACTTATGAACAGTATAGTCAAATTGAAAATACACAAAATCTAATTATATTAAATGAGAGTGAATCCATATCTAAATTTGTACTTGCATTTAGACAAACCTATCAAGATGTTTTTATTCGTAATAACATTGATATAGATGATAAAAACATTAATTTACTTCCTGTTAAAACTATATTGGAAATTAGTAAAAGATTTGAAAAAAGTCATAATGGGGATATATCTATAAGAACTGTCTCAGATAGACCAAGAAATAAAAACAATATGGCAAATAGTTTTGAAAAGAGTATGATAGAATACTTTAAAAAATATCCTAATAATAAAGATAATTTCATATATAAGGATGGGGCATACTATTATAGTAAACCTATGTATATAAAGCAATCTTGTCTTAGATGTCATGGGAAAAAAGAGAATACTATTGAAAGTATTAGAAAAAGATATGATAGTGCTTATGATTATAAACTAGGAGACTTAAGAGGATTAATAAGTATAAAAATAAAACAAAGAGATGTCTTTTCATCTATACAAAATAATTTTATTCATACTATTAGTTATACTATATTTTTATATATTTTATTTTTAATAATTATATATATTTTAATTAAAAAAATTATTGATAGGGAAAAGGAGTATACAGATACCCTTGAAAAAGAAATAGACAATAAAATATTTGAAATTAAAAAACAAAAAGAGGCTTTTGAAAAACTTTTTGAGAAATCATCAGATGGTATTTTTATAATGCACAATAGTAAGTTTATTAAATGTAATGATAAAATAGTAAAACTATTTAAATTTAACTCAAGAAAAGAACTTTTAAATGAGACTCCAGCTAGTTTATCTCCAGAGTTTCAACCAGATGGAGAAAAATCATCTTTAAAAGCTAAAAATATGATTGAAATAGCAAATAAAGAGGGATGGAATAGATTTAAGTGGTTACATAAAAAAGCAAATGGTGATAATTTTATGGCAGAGGTCACATTAATACCTATTAGATTAGATGGTAAAAATGTAATACATGTTATTTTAAAAGATATTTCATATAAAGTAGAAGAGGCAAATAGACTCTTAGCACAAAAAGAGATACTTTTGCATCAAGCATACCATGACTCATTAACAGGATTACCAAATAGAATACTTTTTAATGACAGATTAGAGCATGGTATAGAGCTTGCAAAAAGACATCAAAGTAATTTAGCTCTTCTTTTTATTGATTTAGATAATTTTAAAAAAATAAATGATACATTAGGTCATCATATTGGAGATAAAGTACTAAAGACTGTAACCAATAGGTTACGCAATAGCATTCGAAAAGAAGATACAGTAGCTCGTTTAGGTGGAGATGAATTTACTATTATAATGGAAGATTTAAAAGATATTAATAATGCCTCTATATTATCTAAAAAGATTTTATATGCTCTATCACAACCTATGTATATAAATCAACATACATTACAAGTCTCTTGTAGTATAGGTATTAGTCTATATCCAGATGATGAAGTTGAACCTACACTATTACTTAAATATGCTGATAGTGCTATGTATAAAGCAAAAGGTGAAGGGAAAAATAACTTTAAATTTTACTCTTTAAGTATAAATAAAAATAAAAATGGAGAAAAGAATGAATAAAAAAATGTTACTACCTGTTATGATGATTGGTACTTTGTTAAGTGCTAGTGGTTTACAAACTCAAGAGATGTCTACAGATGCTATGGCAAAACAAAATAGACAAATAGTTAAGTTGGCAAGTGAAGAGATTTCCAAAACACTTCCTAAAAAAATAGATAATTTTACTACCCTTCAAAAAGTTGATGGTAAAGATAATAGACTTATTTATATTTATGAGATAAACACAGGTGCAAAGAGTGATGAGAGTGTAAGAAAAGAGGATAAAAGTAGAATGAAAGAGGCTGTAACTTACGGTATTTGTAGGTCATCAAAAAGATTTTTAGATGCTCAAATAGATATAGTCTACCTATATACTAGTGCAGCTAGTAAAAGTAAACTATTTGAGTTTGTTGTTACACAAAAAGATTGTTTAAATAGGAACTAATTAGTATCTTCTTTAACAACACAAGAGTTTTTAACTATGTATGTAATAGGTGGATACTGAGAATCTACTTGCTTCTCTTTATATGTATCTACTGCTGCTTTAATAGCAAGTGCTACCATTTCTGAACATGCTGCATCTTCTGGTGGAAGTCTATCTAATAAATTCATAGTTGCTTCTACTAAGTTATATACACCATTAAGGTTTAAACCTTTTGTTTCACTTGTTAACATAGAACCAGCTACAACGGTTGTAGTACAACCTATGGCTTGAAATTTTATATCGCTTATATATGGTTGCTCTTCATCTTTACCTACACGAATATAAATAGCAACTTTTTCACCATTTTCTGGGTTTTTACCTATACCTTCGGCATCAGCTCTCTCTAGTGAACCGTAATTTTTTGGCTCCATCATATGCTCTATAAGTTGTGCATCCATTGACATCTATATACTCCATAATTTTAATTGGGTTATTATACCATTTGTCATTTATAGTTTGGGTTGTTATGTGAAATACGATAATATTTCACATACTATTTTAAGGACTATAATGGCTAAATATATACTATTTGATACAGAGACTACAGGTAATCAAGAAAATGATCGCATTATTCAAGTTGGGGCTATGGTTGTTCATAGTAAAGATAATATAGAGGTTTTTGATGAACTATGTTCGACCACTGTACCAATAAGCATTGAAGCAATGGAAGTTCACAATATTACGCCAGATGTCATAGAGAATCAACCACCATATAGTGAAACTCTATTTTCTAAAAAAGTAGAAGAGTTAAACTTTAAAGAGAACTATCTTATAGCTCACAACATAAATTTTGATTTAGGCATGTTAAAAAAAGAGGGTTTTGAAAATAACTATACCCTCATAGATACAGTTAGATGTGCTATGCACCTACTACCTGATAGTCCATACCACAGACTACAATACTTGCGTTACAGTCTTGAACTCTACAAAACAGAGGGAGTAGAGGCAGATAAACTAGGCATTAGTATAAAAGCTCACGATGCTATAGGTGATGTACTTGTTATGAAACTTTTACTCTCTAAACTAGTAAAATTAACTCAAGAGCAGTACCCCTCTGTAAACCCTATGCAGAAGATGGCTGAGTTAACAAATACTCCTGTATGCATAAAAATATTTAAATTTGGTAAATATAAAGGTAGAGAAGTAGAAGAGATTTCTCACGAAGATATAGGCTATCTAAAATGGATGAGAAAAAATCTTGATTTAGATGAAGATATGAGATTTACACTAGATAGTTACTTAGGATAAAAAGTAACTATCTATAACATAACTAAGTAAAAATAAAATAGGTATAAATAGTAGAGTACTTAATAATATAAGTGAAGTAACATCTTTTGGCTTACAGTCATAAAGAGAAGCCAAATTTATGTTGGCAACTGCTAATGGGGTTATCATCTCCATAAATATTATGCCTTGAACAAAAAGAGGCAAGTTTGTAAAACTCAACATAAGAGCTGTAGCTACTGGTACTACAACAAACTTTTGACCAATAGTACCAATAAACAGTTTAGGATGTAACTCCTTAATGCGTATACCATAAAGAAAAGTACCAAGTAGAAAGAGTTGCATAACTATACCTGCATAAGCTCCCATTTTTAAAAATTCTTGTATCTGTTGACTTATTGATATATTATAAATATTTACTACTATTGCTAAAATTGAAGCAGGTATAATTGGGATTTTAATAATGTTAAAAAGAGACTCTCTTATGCTAAAAGAGCCTCGTGAGTAGATATATACACCAACTATGTAGACTACAAATACATTTGCAATGTTTATGAGTGTAGTATATATAACACTCTGCTCACCAAAAAGTGCTATGCCTAGTGGTATGCCTATATTTCCTGTATTTCCTACAAATCCTGCTATGGAAAATATGGCTCTACTCTTTTTATCTTCAAATATAACTCTTGCTAACAAAACTGTAGGTATGAGTAAAACACCAATAATAACAAGATACAAAATAGGTACAAGTAGGTGTTCACTATGTAACTTTGCTGTAGAAAACCCCCAAATAGTTACAAATGGTTGTAAAAAGTAGACAGACATTAGAGTAAGTGTCTTTGTATTTATATCATCATTAAATATGCGTTTTGCCATATATCCTAGCCCAATAAAGACATAAACAAAGACTATGGAGAGTAGTGTAGTTATCATAGGTGTAATTATAACTTATTTTGGGTATTATTTTGCATTAAAAACTTAGGAATTATTATGGATTTTTCGTCACTTGAAACTTGGGGTTATTTAGCAGTTGCTTTTTTCTCTTTTGGTGGTTCACTTTTTATTGTAGCAGCTGCTGGTGTTTTTTCATTTATGGGACATATGGACTTAACAACAGCACTTCTGATTGCAACTATCTCAAACTTTATGGGTGATAACTTTCTCTTTTACTTAGGTAAATACCATAAAAATGATATTAAACCATATTTTGCAAAGCATAAAAGAAAAATAGCCTTAGCAACAATAATAATGCGTAAATATGGTGTAATTGCTATATTTATACAGAAGTTTCTCTATGGTGTAAAAACCCTTGTACCCATCTCAATGGCACTATCTAAGTTTGACTTTAAAAAATTTATCTTCTTCAATGTATTTGCATCTATCATCTTCATATCTACCATAGGATTAAGTGCATTCTACTCAAGCGAAGCTATCATATCATTTTTTACAGTCATAAAACAAAACCCATGGATAGCCCCAGTAGCTCTATTTAGCATCATCGGCTTAGTATGGTACACTATGGAGCATATGACTAAGAAGAGATAGGTTTTATATATTAGTAATTTAAAATAACCTATCTTAATTTTTCTGTTAACTCTCTATATTTTTCCTGAAGTTGTATACTCTGAAATGGTACAATTTTAGGTACTTGTATTTTACTAACTTCATTAAACATATTTTGACTTCTTTTTATAAGAGTAAAAAGATTAGCTGAAAGCATTACTGTTTGATAAGTATTTTGAGATAGTTTTAAATTTTTCTTAGATATATTTTGTGCTTCAATCATGTTTCTTTTAGATTTTATTATATCATTTTTGTAAAGTACAGCTACTTTTTTTGTAAATATTTGAGCATCTAAATTAATATTATATATAGCTTTTACTTTTGGATCTTCTTCTGCATCTCTTAATCGCTTTGTCTCATCCATCATAGCTTTAGAGTCTACAATAAGTCTATCTATCTTAGGTAAATAACTATTGTCACACTTATCTATGTATTTTTGTTGTATATATACTACAAGTTCAAGTAAAACTTGATGCATAGCATAATATTTTTTAGCTTGTGTAAGCTCCTCTTGACTCTCTTTCATAAGTAGTAGTATTTGATTTGTTATGTATTTTAATGTCTCCATTACTAAAGAGATTTGAATAATATCATCTCCATCTACACGCATTAATAGTGCCTCTATCTGTTGAGAATTTAAATTAACTCCTATATCTTTAAAATTGTTTTTTAAACCTTCTTTTATTATGCGTATTTCATTTTCAAGTATTTTATTTTCTTTTTTAGTCTCTTCTATTTTACTGTCATAATTTGACTTTGTAGTATAAACAAGACTACTTTTTGGAGCACCTACTCTCTTTTCTCTATAGTTTAATATTTGTTCTTTATTTGTAGATATTTCTTTTTTAAGAGCTGACATTTTTACTTTATATACTAAAAGATCATCTTCTATAAGTCCATTTACAATCATCTCAAACATATCGTTAATATCTTCTTTTATATCTCCCTTATCTTCACTAAGCCATGCAGAATCTGGAGCATTATTATACTTATCTATAAATGTAGAACTCTCTTCTAAGTTAGCATATACATTTTGCCAAACTTTGTTCATTCTATCCTCTTTAGTAAGTGCTTGTGATTCTATGTTCTCTTTATATAGAAGAACAGTTTTATCTTTAGTATTTTCATATAGTTCTTGACTTGATTGAACTACATCAGATGTCCAATTTGCATTGAGTGAAGTTAGTAGAATAAGTGGATATATTAGTTTCATTTTGTACCTTTACATAAACTCTAAATCATATTTAATAGCCTATATTCTTTTGATATTGTATAATTCATCTGCTATAATAGCATAATTCCTATTTTAAAATATAAGTAGTCAAAATATAAAAGGTTAAAAATGAACCATAAGAGTATATATATAGCCCCATTAGAACCTCGTGCAGGTTCACTTATTGTTGCAATAGGTTTAATGGAGATGCTAAAAGGGCAGTATGAAAAAGTTGCTTTTTTTCGTCCAATAATTACTGATGATACAAGTGTAGAGAATGACATAGATTTTATGTTAAAGCATTTTGAGTTAAAAATGGATTATAATGAATGCTATGGATTTTCAGTTAATGAATATATAGAAGCTTATGGAAATAATGCTGATGATAAACTCCATGAGAACCTCATTCGTAAAGTTAAAAATCTACATAAAAAGTATGATTTTATTCTTATAGAGGGATACCATAGAGATGCTTTCTCATCAGTATTTGATTTCGATATTAATTTAGCTATTGCTAAGAACTTAAACACTATTTTTGTACCAATACTTAATGCAAAAGGTAAATCTAGTTCAGAGATAGTCAATGAACTACAGATGCTATCAGAAAATGTAAAAGCTGAAGGTTGTAATCATTTAGCAACCATAGTTAATAGATATAATGAAAATATTAAAGAGAATATTGAGTTAAGATTATCCAATAAAGATATTGATGAACAGATATATCTTCTACCAGAGGTAAAAGAGTTAAACACTCCAACACTAAGAGAAGTAACTGATGAACTTAATGCTACAATGCTTTTAGGTGATGAGAGTCAACTACAACATTTAGTTTATGGACATAAGATAGCAGCTATGGGAGTGGAGAACTATATAACACATATAAGTAATGGTGACATTGTCATAGTCCCTGGAGATAGAGTAGATATTATTCTAGTCTCTATACTCTCTTTTTATGCTAAAAAACATAGTAATATTGTAGCAATAATATTAAGTGCTGGAATACAACCAAACAAACCTATTATGGATTTACTTAAATCATTTAAAAATGTGGTTATACCTATATTTTTAGTACAAGAGTATAGTTATGAAACTGCACTAAAACTAGATGGAACTTCTGCAAATATTACACCACAAAGTACAAGAAAAATTACTCTAGCAAAGGGTCTATTTGATACAAATATAGACAAAGAGAAGATTAGTAAAAGGTTTAAAGCTAGTTCAAGTAATACACTAACACCTATAATGTTTGAGTATAAACTATTTGAACAAGCTCAATCAAATAAACAAAGAATCATATTGCCAGAGAGTTTTGATGATAGAGTTCTAAGAGCAGCAGAGATTCTTTTAAATAGAGAAGTAGCAGATATTATTCTTTTAGGTAATCCAAAAAAAGTAAAAGAGAGATGTCTTAAACTCAATATAAACATTTCAAAAGCTACCATAGTTAACTCAGATGATGAAGAGATGAGGGAGAAGTTTTCACAAACATTTTACCAAATGAGAAAAGCAAAAGGTTTAACCATAGAGATGGCTAGAGATAGTTTAGCTCATGTAAACTACTTTGCTACTATGATGATGTATGAGGGTATGGCTGATG
>Ga0256827_10001613_pt1 | contig 14484 bp, 11 predicted proteins | sample CV84metaG_FD_185977 | JGI IMG/M metagenome (GOLD analysis project Ga0256827, IMG submission 185977) | Hydrothermal vent microbial communities from East Pacific Rise, Pacific Ocean - CV84 | ecosystem: Environmental > Aquatic > Marine > Hydrothermal vents | place: Pacific Ocean: East Pacific Rise... | reverse complement strand
TGTATGGTTCAACCATGGGTAAACTCTATATTGATGTTCATTCTAGTGGAATTTGGTATAACAATATTGATTCATTAATTGGTCAACAGCAAACATCAAATAATGCCGCTTGGATTGCAAAAACAGTTAATTTATCTTCTTATAGTGGTGCTGTATCTATTCGTTTTAGAGGAATAAGAGGAACAGATTATAAGAGTGATATATGTATTGATGATATTACTGTACAACTAGCTTCTTCATGCTCTACCCCAACTAGCCAAACAGTAACAGCATTAACAACATCAGGAGCAAACTTAGGTTGGACTGACGCTTCAGGTTCGCATTGGGATGTATATGTTACTACTTCTGGTAGTGCAGCTCCTGTTCAAGGCACAACCCCTACTGCTAATGATATCACTAGTAATCCTTATACATATACAGGTGGTAGTGCTAGCACTTCTTACGATTGGTATATACGTAGCGATTGTGACCAAGATAATAGTGGGACAAGTGCTTGGGTTGGACCTAATACTTTTACTACTAACTCTAGTTCTATTTGTAATGCTCCAACAAATCAAGCAGCTTCTAACATTGGTTATTATGGTGCAACTTTAGATTGGATAGATGCTTCAGGTTCACATTGGGATATTTATGTAACAACTTATGGAAGTGCGGCTCCTACTCAAACAACTACTCCAACTGTTAATGATATTACAACAAGTAGTTATTCATATAATGGAGGATATGCAGGAAATGCTTATAGCTGGTATGTAAGAAGTGATTGTGGACAAAACAACATAAATACAAGCGCTTGGGTAGGACCAAATTCATATACTACAAATTGTGCATACAAATATGCACCTTGGACAGATAGCGTAGAAACACATTCTGTAACATATCAATCTGCAATTTCTAATTGTTGGTCTTCAAATCCTAGTTTTACTTCTAGTACAACATCTTCTGGTCCTTTCAGATGGAATGTAGGATCAAGTACCACTTCTAGTTATACAGGAGCTTCCTCAGCACATAGTGGTTCTAAGTTTTTCTATACAGAAGCTTCCGGTTCAAATACTGGAGATACTGCTGATTTAACAGTTCCTATATTTTATCTTTCAAGCTCTCTAAATTATGAGCTCGAATTTTATTACCATATGTATGGTGCTGATATGGGAAAACTTTATATAGATATATATTCTACAGGTTGGCATAATAATATTGACTCTATTATTGGACAACAACAAACTTCTGGTACTACTGCATGGAACTCAAAGATAATAAATATATCATCATATATATCAAATAGTGGTGGTGTATATATTCGTTTTAGAGGAATAAGAGGTTCAGGGTGGAATAGCGATATCTGTATTGATGACATTACAGTTAGGGAAGCAAGTTCTTGCTCAGATCCAACAAGTCAAACAGTATCATCACTGACAACATCAGGAGCAGATTTGGGTTGGACTGATGCGTCAGGTTCGCATTGGGATGTATATGTTACTACTTCTGGTAGTGCAGCTCCCGTTCAAGGCACAACTCCTACTGCTAACGATATTACTAGTAATCCTTATACATATTCTAGTGGCAGTGCAGGTACTTCTTACGATTGGTATATACGTAGTGATTGTGACCAAGATAATAGTGGGACAAGTGCTTGGGTTGGACCTAATACTTTTACTACTAACTCTAGTTCTGTTTGTAATGCTCCAACAAATCTAATAACTGTAAATCATAGTACATCTGGCGGTTATCTTGACTGGACAGATGCTTCTGGTTCGCATTGGGATGTGTATGTAACAACCTATGGAAGTACAGCTCCCTCTCAAAGCACAACTCCTACTGCTAATGATTTATTTACAACTCATTATGTTTATTCTAGTGGAAGTACAGGTACAGCCTACGACTGGTACGTTAGAAGCGACTGTGGTCAAAATAATACAAATACTAGTGCTTGGGTTGGACCAATTTCTTTTACTACCGATTGTAATTACCAAATAATACCTTGGACTGATAGTGTAGAAACTCATTCTATTACAATTAATTCTGCTATCTCAAATTGTTGGTCTTCAACTCCAAGTTTTACTTCTAATACAACATCTTCTGGACCTTATAGATGGGATGTAACTTCAAATACTACTACCTCAAGCTATACAGGAGCTTCATCAGCACATAGTGGAACTAAATATTTCTATACTGAGGCTACTGGTTCTAGTACTAGTGATACAGCTGATTTAATTACTCCTGAATTTTATATGTCAAGTTCACTTAATTATGAATTAGAATTCTACTATCATATGTATGGTGCAACTATGGGTAAACTATTTATAGATGTTCATTCAGGAGGAATTTGGCATAACAATATTGATTCATTAATTGGTCAACAGCAGACATCAAATAATGCCGCTTGGATTGCAAAAACAGTAAGTTTATCTTCATATAGTGGTGCTGTATCTATTCGTTTTAGAGGAATAAGAGGAACAGATTTTAAAAGTGATATATGTATTGATGATATTACTGTAAAACTTGCTTCTTCATGCTCTACCCCAACTAACCAGACAGTATCAACACTAACATCAACAGGGGCAAATTTGGGTTGGACTGACGCTTCAGGTTCTCATTGGGATGTATATGTAACTTCTTCAGGAAGCTCTGCTCCTTCTCAAAGTACAACTCCTACTGCTAATGATATTACTAGCAATCCTTATACTTATTCTAGTGGAAATGCAAATACTACATACGACTGGTACGTGAGAAGCGACTGTGGTCAGAATAATACAAGTACAAGCGCTTGGGTTGGACCTAGTACTTTTACTACAATTATTGGACAACATACATTCCCATTATTTGAAGGTTTTGAAAATGGGTTTGTTAAGTTTAATAATGAATCAAATAATGATGTTGATTTTACACTAAATACTACATTAAAACACAGTGGTAATAATAGTATTCACAACTCATATTCATTTAATGATGATAATATTATAAATGAAACAGGAATAATAAACTTGACTTCTACAACAAGTCCTGTAATAGATTTCTGGCATATTGCTAAAACAGAAGGTACTTTCGATAAATGTTATGTGGAAATATCTCTTGATAGTGGCAATACATATTTTGCTCTTCCGGATTCTTTATACCATGGAAATTCTAATGACTACAATACTAAAGGATATTTCCATGAAGATTCATATAGCAGTTGGGGAACATCAAATACAACACCTGATAATACTTGGTGGAAAATGGAAAGGTTCAACCTATCTCCATTTAAGCAACAAGTTAGAATTAGATTTAGAATACATTCAGATGGTTCTTTTAATAGAAATGGATGGTATATTGATGACATTTCAATAAAAGAAGAGCCTATAATATCTGTTAGTTTAGGTAATGACATTACTATTTGTGATGGAGATAATGCCAATTTGGTTGCTACAGCTAGCGTTCCTGTAAGCTCTTATTTATGGATAAGAAATGGAGTTGATACTCTCAGTGTAACATCTAATAGCATAATTGTTGGCACTGCTGGAGCATATAGAGTTTATATTAATGAACAGTTGAGTACTGCTTGGGACGAGGCAATAGTATTTGTAAATCCTAAACCAGCTGTTTCTCTTGGTCCAGATCAAACCATCTGTATTAACCATACTATTACCTTAGATGCAGGCTCTGGTTTCAACTCTTATCAGTGGAATACAGGTTCAACTTCTCAAAGTATTACATTAAATAGTGCCAACTTTAATCTTGGAACAAATCAATATTCAGTAACAGTAACAAATACAAACTGTTCAAATGCTGATACCATTATAATAACTGTTGACCCATGTACATCAATTGATAAACAAACAGCATCAAATACTGATATTAGTATTATTCCAAACCCTAATAATGGTAAATTTCAGATAAATATTAGTGGGTTAGAAAATCAAAACTATAATCTAGGAATTTATAATTCTATTGGAAGTAAAGTATTTGGTAACTCAATTGAGTATAAAGGAAATACTGTTCAAAGTATTAATATAAATTTAAGCACTTACCCTAAAGGAATATACTTTATCAGATTACAAGCTGATGGTATTTTAAAGGTTAAGAAGATGATAATTCAATAGATTAATTTGTTATTAATTTATTTAATTTAGTTTTAGCCCCAACTCTCGTTGGGGCTTTTGCTTTATTAGAATTAATTTTCTTTATTTTGAATACTCAAAACTCTCCATTATAGCCTCTATATGCAAAAGCAAATCACGCTTTTCTTTTTTTGGAGCTTTTATATATCCATCAATAGTAATAAGCCTTTGGGCTACACTATCAACAAAAGTATATGAGATAAATGGACCTCCCATAGCATAGCCTTCTACATCCCATAAACCACGAACTTGTGATGCATAATGACCTAAGAATTCTGTCTTTTTAATTATTGGAGGAAAAAAATCAGAAGCCTTCATATATGAATTATCCACAGGTCCTGGGATGTATTTTTTAGTCATTTCGTTACGGTAATCAAGAATACTTTTCATACTAAACTCTGATGTATCAGAATAGGGTTTTGTATAAATAAATATCCCTTCTTCAATATCTGCTGTTGGACGACGCAGCCAAGCAAAATCTGCTTTATCCATAGCCATATAAAAACCTTTTGGGAAGATGAGATGAAAACCAAATTTCTTATCTAGTTTAGTATTCAGTTTCTTTACTTGTATACCTTTATATGCATTCCTAATTCTAGTTACTTCATTATTATGGTAGGTAGTTTTTATTAATTCTTTATATTTCTCAAATGCAAAGATTAAGCTTTTTTCATCTTTAGCTTTAATGGTAACTACCGTTTGTAGGTTGGCATAAACATCTTTCTTAATGCTAATTTTAGGTTTAGTGATATCTCCTAATTTTACAAATAGAATATTCCTTTGCTTTTGATAAACACTTCCAAAAGCATTATAGGGGATTTGACTCAAATCATATTCAGGCTCTGCTCTTGCTAGCCATTCTGGCACTACAGCAAGACTGTTTTTTATACTATCACCTATAGCTGACTTCCACAATTTATCGCTGATAATTACCAAAACTTCAGAAGTTCTACCGCCAGAGGTAAATAATAGACTTTTTGCTGAGGTACTATTTGCACTATCATTGCCACAGGATGTCAATAACTGAAGAGAAGAAAAAACTAAAAAACTAAAAACTAATAATTTGGGGAAAGAAAATAATTTCATTGAATTTGATTTATTTAAAATTATGATATAAATATATTCATTTATGCTCTATACTAATAATAAGTCTTTCAATAGCTATGCTATTATTTTAAACATTGTGCCGATAAGTATCGGTATATGATTAATTTTACCTTGGAAAAATTGCACAGTTTTTAGCAATATCTATTCCGAAAATTCCCCTACCCAAGATTTCTTGAATTTTGAAATTATCTTTTTAGGTTCATTTTCTTCGCCAAGAATAACCATGAGTTTAGTAATAGCAGCAGAGGTAGTAATGTCTTTACCACTTACAACTCCTATTTCTTTCATCCTACGTGAAGTTTCGTATTTACCCATATCAACAGAGCCTCCAACACACTGAGTAATATTTACTATAATTAAACCTCTTTGAATCGCCTCTTCAAGAGAATTTAAAAACCATTCTCCAGTAAAAGCATTGCCAGAACCAAAGGTCTCAATTACTAATGCTTTTATATCTCTATTTTCAAGAATTGAATTAATAAAAGAAGGCTGCATTCCCGGGAAAATCTTCAAAATACCAACTGAAGAATCAAGTTTCTTTCGAAGCCTTAATTTTTTAAAATTTGGATGATGAATATGCTCTTTATGAAACTTTAAATATACTCCTGTTGTTGCCAATAGAGGATAATTACCAGAAATAAATGCATTGAAATTTTCAGCATTATACTTATAAGTTCTATTGCCACGATACAATTGATTTTCAAAGAAAACACATACCTCAGGAACAATTGGGGTTTCATCCTCTTTAGCTGCAGCTATTTCTATTGAGCTGATTAGATTTTCACGACCATCAGTTCTAAGTACTCCCAATGGTAGTTGAGAGCCAGTAATAATTACAGGTTTATTCAAATTTGAAAGTATAAAACTCAATGCAGAAGCTGTATACGACATAGTATCAGAGCCATGAAGAATAACAAAACCATCATAATCTTCATAATTCGATTGAATCATTTCAGCAAGTTTCACCCAATGCTTAGGAAGCATATCCGATGAGTCAATTAATGGGTCAAAAGAAATAGTATCGATATGATAATGAAACTTCTCCAACTCAGGAATTTGCTCGTAAACATTATCAAAATTAAAAGGAATAAGGGTGCCTGTATCCTCATTTTTTACCATTCCTATGGTTCCACCGGTATATATTATTAGTATTGAAGTATCTGTCATGTTTCTATGTTCTATTTGAATATCTGCGAAATTAAGTTTTTTTTCTTTAGGCTTGGCTTCGATACTATTTACTTCCTTAGCCTCGATACATTTTTCTTCATTATATTTCGAAAATTACTCAACCTAACAGTTTCTTTAAACTTTGGCATTAATTCATTTTAAAAAGCTGGCTAGCATTCTCAGACGTAATTCTCGCTACTTCTTCCAAAGAGATTTCTTTTACTTCTGCTAGTTTTTCTGCAATGAGTTTAATATAGGAACTCTCATTTCGCTTTCCTCTAAATGGTGTTGGCGTAAGATATGGAGAATCTGTTTCCAAAATAAAGTGTTTCATATCAATATCTTTAATCTCATTGGCCAAGCCTGAGTTCTTAAAAGTCAACACTCCACCAAGTCCCATTATAAAGTTAATATCAATTATCTCTTTTGCTTGTTGTGCTGTTCCTGTAAAACAATGAAAAACTCCTTTTAATTTTGGATTATTAAACTCTTTTATCACTTTCATTATTTCATTATGAGAATCGCGAGAGTGAATAACAACTGGCAGATTATAATCTATTGCCCATTGAAATTGCTCTAATAAAGCTAATCTCTGCTCCTCGGCAAAAGTTTTGTCCCAATACAAATCAATGCCAATTTCTCCTATGGCAATATATTTTCTTTTATCAAGCTCTTTTCTTATTGTCTGCAAAACTTCTTTATAATCACCTTTAACTGAGGTTGGATGCAATCCCATCATTGGAAAACAATTTTCTGGATATTCATCACAAAGTTGATGCATAGGTTCAATGCTTTCCAAATCAATATTAGGTAAAAGCAATTGTGTAACTCCAGCATCAAAACTTCGTTTTATAGCTTCATTTCTATCCTCATTAAACTCCTCAGAATATATGTGTGTATGTGTATCGAATAATATCATGCTGCAAAATTAGGAATTTAAGCTTAGCTCATATACTTTTGCATTTATTATTTTAAGATATTATTTATTAATACAATAGCTTTTTAACTTCTAATATTAACGATTGTAGATTACTTGATTTACGATTTCAGAATTATGATAAACTAATTAACACATCAATACAAAACACACCAACACAATTAAGCATGAAATTCCTAATTATCCGTTTTAGTTCCATTGGCGATATTGTTCTTACAACTCCTGTTGTTAGAGCATTAGCTACATCTGAGGATAATAATGAAGTTCATTATATCACGAAGGAGAAATTTGCTAATACTCTAAAAAACAATCCCTATATTGATAAGTTATATACTATTAAAAAAGAGATTACAGAAATTGAGGATAAATTAAAAGCAGAACAATACGATTATATTATTGATTTACATAGAAACTTGCGTTCAAGAAGGTTGATTGCCAAACTTGGGCGACCTTCTAAATATTTCAACAAACTCAATTACGAAAAATGGTTTAGAGTAAATCTAAAATGGGATATTTTACCTGATGTTCATATTGTTTACCGATATATGGATACTATTGCTTTTCTAGGAATAAAGTATGATGGAAAAGGATTAGACTATTTTCTAAGTGATAATGACGAAGATATTTTTAATTCAATAGAAATTTCTAAACACGAAACTTATAATGTTTTTGTTGTGGGAGGAGCTCATTATACAAAGCAAATACCTGAAAATATTCTTATTTCAGCTGGGAAAAATAGTAAAAATAGAGTTGTTTTATTAGGTGGAAATGAGGATATAACAAAGGCAAAAGCTATTGAGAATAATATTGGAGAAAACTGCCTTAACTTAGTGGGAAAGCTTAGTTTAAATGAATCAGCAGCTATAGTAAAATATTCTCAAAAAGTACTCACGGCAGACACCGGTTTAATGCATATTGCAGCAGCTTTCAATAGAGAAATAATAAGCGTTTGGGGCAATACCATTCCCGAATTTGGAATGTATGTATTGCTTCCTGATAATTCTCAAAATAAAAACCATATATTTGAAGTAAAGGATCTAAAATGTCGCCCTTGCAGTAAAATTGGTTACCAGAAATGTCCAAAGAACCATTTTAAATGTATGAAAGAACAGGATATTAATGGAATTATTAAAATACTAAATTAATTAAAACAAGGTCGCTTTGCTCCAAATATTAGACGCAGATTTATATGATTATATATGATATACCGATAATTATAGGTACAGCACCTAAAATAATAGAGTAGCCATGCTAATAATTTATTATATTCTTTTGTCATATACTATGGAATAGTTGTACTATTCATTTTCATTGTATTATTGACAGTATAATTCCTTCATTCTACAATTAATTCTTATTGTAAAATTCTTTTCTTTGAAGCATGAAAAAATAATTGTAAATTTGCTAATCAATTAATTTCAAAAAATAAACGTTATGACCGAAGAAGCTGAAATGTGTTTAGAAATGGCTGAAGAGAGCATGCAGTCAAGTATTGATCATTTGGAAAAAGAGTTACAAAAGATTAGAGCTGGCAGAGCAAATCCTGCAATGCTTAACGGCATTTCTATAGAAAATTATGGCAGTAGTATGCCTCTTTCTCAAGTAGCAAACATAAGTACTCCTGACCCACGAACTTTAGTTATTCAACCTTGGGACAAGGCAAATCTTCAACTCATTGAAAAAGAAATTATCAATTCAAGTTTAGGTTTAAACCCTCAAAATGATGGAACCATTATAAGACTAAACATACCTGTTTTAACAGAAGAGCGAAGAATGGGATTGGTTAAACAATCAAAACATGAGCTGGAAGAAGCAAAAGTTGGTATTCGAAATGCTAGAAAAGGTGCAAATCATGAAGCTCAACAATTGGAAAAAGATGGAGTGAGCGAAGATGAAGTCAAAAGGCTAATTGATAAAATCCAAGACTTAACTGATAAGTTTGGAAAAATTGCCGAAGAAAGATACGAATTAAAGGAAAAAGATATTCTGACAATATAACCTACTTAAGAAATTAAATAATTCAAGGCTCGAAAGTTTTTTCGAGCTTTTTTTATACCTCAGACTTATTAAATTTCAATAAAACCTTTCCATCAGACATACTGTTAGAGTATAATTTAACAGCTTTATTGATATCTTCTATTTCAAATACCTCATTTATTTGAGTTTTTAGCTCATTATGAATAAGCTTTTGTGCTTTCTTAATTGCCGCTAAAGTTTTCAATAAATTTTGATTTGAAGAGTAGCTACCCAAGAAAAAACCTTGAATTAATTTCTCTTGTTGAAGCAAAGTTCTAGGATTAAACAATGACTTCTCCTCTGAAAGATTCGCATACAAATATATTTGAGAACCTTCAGGGCTAGCTTCAATAAAACTATCAGTACACTTCCCTCCTATAGCATCAAAATAAAGCTTTGTATCCAGTTTATGAGTTAAACTCTTAAGCTCTACCAAATAATTTTCAGATGAACTGTTTAATACATATTTTGCACCATAATTCTCAAGAGCCTGTCTTTGATTCTCTGTTCTTACTATACAAATTAAATCAATATTATCCTTTTTAGTCATTGAAACTAGCATTTTACCCAAAGCCCCAGCTGAAGCATTATTAAGAATGGACTTAGCATTATTCTTTTTTGCAATATCAATAAAAGCAAGTGCAGTTAAAGGATTTACAATTAATGAAGTAGCCTGTTCAAAACCAATACTTTTATCAATAGGAACAACATGCATAGCAGACGTAAGCATATATTCAGCCCAACTACCTCCTAAACCTTCCGTTGAAGTACAACTAACTCTTTTGCCTAATCTCAATTTGGGCAGAATTCCACTTCCATTAGCCACAACCACTCCACTTCCTTCAATTCCAGGAATAATAGGATAATTAGGTTTATTCTTAAAAGTTCCTTGAAGTAAACTTAAGTCTGATGGATTAATAGACGCATAGTGCATTTTCACCAAAACCTGACCTTTTTGAGGAATAGGAGTATCAACCTCTATTACTTCAAGTTTAGAGCCAATACTTTGCTGTACTATCGCTCTCATTCTTTTAGGAATATCTTGCATATTTGAATATTTAAGTGGCAAATCTACAAAAGAGAAATAATAGTTCAGCTTTTGTATTCTAAATAAGAGATTTTAATAGACTAATTGGACAGTAATAATAGTATTTATATTGAATATTATAAATAATAATATACATTTAACTAACAATTTTTTCTTTATAATTCATTGAACCTCAATTCTTAATAGCAATAGTACTGATTTGAAATAACTTTTTTATTTAGTTTTATTCTAAATAAGCAATTTTTTTATTATTTTTAGCCTTTAAATACTAGATCTTCAATACATGGCTAATAGAAATCTTAAAGTTGACGAAAGTTACGAAACAGTAAAGCAAATTTTCACTAATTATTTAGAGAAGAAAGGGCATAGAAAAACACCTGAAAGATTCTCAATTCTTAAGGAGATTTATTCTAACGATTCTCATTTTGATATTGAGATGCTATATTTACAGATGAAACAAAATAAATATCGCGTAAGTAGAGCCACATTATACAATACAATTGAATTATTATTGAGTTGTAAATTGGTTATAAAGCATCAGTTTGGCAATAATAGCGCGCAATATGAGAAGTCGTATAAATTTAAGCAACATGATCATATTATTTGTTCAGAAAGCGGAAAAATTATCGAATTTTGTGATCCAAGAATTCAAGAGATTCAAGATTCTTTGGAAAAGTTATTTAACATTAAAATTAATTATCATTCTTTGACTTTTTACGCAGATTGCCCCTCTGATAAAAAATAAAGAAAATATATCAAAATTATGCAAGAAATGAAAGTGGATGTTCTTCTTGGTCTCCAATGGGGAGATGAAGGAAAAGGGAAAATTGTTGATGTTTTTACACCAAAATACGATATAATAGCTAGATTTCAAGGAGGACCTAATGCTGGTCATACTTTAGAATTTAATGGAGGGAAGCATGTGCTTCACACTATTCCATCTGGTATATTTCACCAAGAAACTATTAATTTAATAGGTAATGGTGTAATTATAGATTTGAAAATATTTAATGATGAGCTAGAAAAATTAAGAGAGAAAGGCGCTGAGCCATCTAAAAACCTTGTTATTTCAAAAAAATCTCACCTTATCACTCCAACCCATAGACTTTTGGACGCTGCTTATGAAAAAGCAAAAGGAAAACAGAAAATAGGTTCTACCCTTAAAGGAATTGGGCCAACATATACCGACAAGATAGCACGTACTAGTCTTCGTGTTGGAGATATTGCTATGGATAATTTTCAAGAGAGATATGCTCAGTTAAAAGAACGTCATTTCAATATTTTAAAAAATTACGATTTTAATATTGAGAATCATAAAATAGATGGTTTAAGCTTTGTTGAATACGAACAAAAGTGGATGGATGCCGCTAAATCTATGGATAATATTAGATTAGTTGATAGTGAGCAATTTATTAATGATCAGTTAAAAGCAGGAAAGAGTGTGTTGGCAGAAGGAGCCCAAGGAACTCTTTTGGATGTTGATTTTGGTTCTTATCCTTTTGTTACATCCTCAAATACAATTAGCGCTGCAGTTTGTACTGGTCTTGGAATTGCACCTAATAAAATAGGTAAAGTTTTTGGAGTGTTTAAAGCGTACTGTACTAGAGTTGGTAGTGGTCCATTCCCTACCGAACTATTTGATAAAGATGGTGAATTATTACGCGAATATGGACATGAGTTTGGTTCTACTACTGGCAGACCTCGTAGATGTGGTTGGCTAGATCTACCTGCATTGCGTTATGCTATAATGATTAATGGTGTTACTGATTTAATTATTACAAAAGCTGATGTAATGGATAAGTTTGATAATTTAAAAGTTTGTACTTCATACAAATTAGGAGAACAGCAATTAGATTATATGCCATACGAAATTCTTGACGACAAACTAGAGCCTGTATTTGAAACTCATCAAGGGTGGAATACTGATATTACAGAAGTTGATTCACTAGACAATTTACCTCAAAATTTTCTTAAATATATTAAATATGTTGAGAATGCTGTTGAATGCCCAGTAAGCGTTGTTTCTGTTGGTCCAGATAGAACTCAAACTATTATAAGATAATCACATTAAATCACATGATATGAGAAGCACAATTTTATTTTTATTAATTGGTCTATTTAGCCAGATTGGAATTAGTCAAACTTTATTAGATACTAAAAAAGTACCTGCTAATGTTATTAAAAAGTTTAGTAAAAAACATAGAGATGTAACAGAGGTAAAATGGTATTTATACGAACATAACTATATGGTTAAGTGCCTCGATAAAGGATTGAAGAGCGAAATCGTATATTCTTCAGTAGGAAAAGAATTATTTTCTAAATCAGAGGTAGAAATTGGAAGCCTAAATAGCAAAATTGCTGATGACTTACGAGCAAATCATAAAGATAAAAAAATTATTGCCGCATATTTATATGTAAATGGTCCTCGCGATAAATATTACTCTGTAATATTGCATAAAAGTCAAGGGCGAAAAAAACCGCCATTGGAGTATGAAGCACAATATACTTTTACAGGCGCATATTTAACGCTTTACGAACCAGAAATAGAAATGGAAGGTCCTGAAGATGTTAAAGATGACAAATATGATAAAGAAATGGATGCTGAAGTTGATGATTTTGAAGACACTGTTGATGACCAGAAAATCAAGAAAGGTGATCTTCCTAGCCCAGTTACTCAATATGTAAAAGATAACTTTGAATACGAATATCGATACAAAGAAATCTGGATTAAGAATAATGCTAAGTATGGAGACTTCTACTATATTGTACTTAAGAAACAAGGTGAGAAGAAAAAGTTTAAGCTTTATTTCGACACTTTTGGAAAATTCTTAAATAAGGAAGTTGAAGAATGGTGAAATATTTAATCAATATTCAACTTTTCATAAGCTTTATATAACGACACTTCTTCTTTCATTACTCTGCTCTTTAATGAAATATTTAGAGCAGACATGTCTTCAATAAATTCCTTCTTATTAATATTATTCATATTTGAATACTTAGAGTAAAATCTTTGTGCAGATTGTGTAACTATCTCTAATTCATCGCCAAAATTTCTAAGAGTATTCCTTAGTAAAACATCTTTTTCCGCCATTTTATATAGAGGTGGATATAAGTACTTATCCTCTTTTTTAAGATGTTCTAAAAGTTTAGCTTTTGACTGCTTAACAATATCTAACCCTTTATTTGAAGTAACACCTGATTTCATAAGTGTATTAAATAAATCAGCAATTTCGTTGTGCTCTTGCTTAAGTTCGCTTATTAACTTGCTCATATTCTAAAAAAAAATTAAACTATTAATGAAGATATTGTTAAGAGAAAATACCTATATAATAATTATTAACCAATGTGATTTCTTAGTATTAACTGAAAGAGTGAGACATTCAGTTAAAACGGACAAGTGTTTATCAATGCATGTGCCATAATATTTAAATAACAGATTATCCATATAATACAAAATAATTAACAAAAATATACGCACAAAAAAATCCCATTATGACATATATGTATCATAATGGGACATTTTTGTTAAATATATTATAAAGCTTTCAAAACCTCATCATAATTAGGTTCATCTACTATTTCGGGAACTTGTTGAGTATATACAACATTTCCATTTTCATCAACTACAACTACAGCTCTAGACTCTAAACCTGCTAATGGGCCATCTACTATTAATGTTCCATATGCCAGGCTAAAATCATTTCCTCTAAATCCTGAAAGTGTGAAGACATCCTCTAAACCTTCAGCTCCACAAAAACGTGCTTGAGCAAAAGGGAGATCCTTAGAAATACAAAGTACAACTGTGTTTTCTAGTTTTGAAGCCTCTGCATTGAAACGACGCACTGAAGCTGCACATGTTGGTGTATCTAAACTTGGGAATATATTTAATACAATTTTTTTACCTGCAAAATCAGCTAGTGATTTCTCAGAAAGGTCGTTTGCTACTAATTTAAATTCTGGAGCTTTTACCCCATTCTCTGGAAGATTTCCAATGCTATTTATTGCATTACCTTTTAATGTTATTTTTGCCATTATTCTTATTATTTATTGTTTATTATTATTTCAGTATTATAATGCGCAAATATATGTATAAATCTCTATTATTAGAGAAT
>Ga0256827_10001612_pt1 | contig 14492 bp, 13 predicted proteins | sample CV84metaG_FD_185977 | JGI IMG/M metagenome (GOLD analysis project Ga0256827, IMG submission 185977) | Hydrothermal vent microbial communities from East Pacific Rise, Pacific Ocean - CV84 | ecosystem: Environmental > Aquatic > Marine > Hydrothermal vents | place: Pacific Ocean: East Pacific Rise... | reverse complement strand
TAGGTTCGCAAGGACAGCAAAAAACATACTTAATTGCTTTAAAACTTGCACAGTTCGATTTCATTAGAGAAAAAAGTAATACAAAACCAATCCTACTTTTCGACGATGTTTTCGATAAATTAGACTTAATACGAGTTGAACAAATTATAAAATTAGTTATTGATAATAATTTTGGTCAAATATTTATGACAGACGCCAATAAGTTTAGAATTGAACGTATTTTATCTACAATTTCGGAAGATTTTAAAGTTTTTGAAATAAAAAACAACGAAGCAAATGAGATATAAAAAACACGAAACAACCCATATTAAAGATGTAATAAAAGCCTATTTAAAACAAAACAATGTTAACGAAGGGCTTGAGAAACACAGGGTAATAAAAGAATGGGAGAATATTGTAGGCGAAAGAATTAATAGTGCAACTACAAAAATTGCCATTGAAAAAGATTTGCTTTTTGTTAGTATAAAATCACCAATTATAAGGAACGAACTAAAAATGATTAAATCAGCAATTGTTGAACGTATAAATCAAAAAGCCGGATTTAAGATAGTTAATGATATTATTATCAGATAAAATAACTTATCTCCTAATCTAAAGCCTTATAAAAATCATAAAAATCTCGTTTAATCTCGTCTCTAATTCGTCTAAATTCTGAAATTACAAATTCTTCAGTTCCCTCAGCTTCAGCCGGGTCATCGAAACCAATATGAATATTATTTTTTACTTTTCCTAAAAAAACAGGACAAGTTTCTTTTGCTCCGCCACAAACAGTAATCACATAATCGAAACTTTGAGTTAAAAACTCATTTACACTTTTAGGTTTGCCTTTCGATATGTCAATACCAATTTCCTGCATTACAGCAATAGCTTTAGTATGCACTTCGCTACTTGGTTGTGTACCCGCCGATACCACAAATAAATTCTCATCAAACGACTTTAAAAAACCTTCTGCCATTTGGCTTCTACAAGAATTACCTGTACACAATACTAATATTTTCATTGTTTTTTTTATGATTAATAAGGATTAGAAATACTTGCTTTACTTTAACGAAATAACATAATAACAAGTAGTTATTGTAAAATTCCTTAAATAAGGTATTGAAGAAAATAATTTTGATTGCTCTCTAACTTTAAGCTTAAACTTAATTTCGTAGTTAGGATTTATTAAATAAAAACGTTCTTTATCAATTTTATAATTCTCTTTTCTAACTATCTGCTTAAAGCGTTCAATAGTAATACCCGTATCTTTAATCTCGGCAAGTCCTTCAATTACAGACTCTCGTTCACCAAACATTTTCATAATACCTTTGTAAATTGGCATTGGCAAAATATGCCAGTAAGGTAATATTGAAAGCAGTTTGCTATTACACATTTGTTGATGACCTCCAAAAGGATTTTGCCAAGGAGGAAAACCCAAAAAGAATTTTCCCTCAGGTTTTAAAAATTGTTTTACATAATGTAAAAACTTTTCTTGGTCGTGAATATGTTCTAACACATCACGCATAAAAATTAGGTCAAACTTCTCATTTATTGCATTTTCGTTATAAACATCATCAGCAATAAATCTTATTTTATTTTCATTTTTATGACCTTTAAAAAAAGCTTTTGCATTATCTATTTTACCTGCTAAAATATCGATACCTACAATATCGCAACCTATGTCGGCAAAAGGCATTAAATTACCTCCTTCACCACATCCAATCTCAAGCACTTTTGTATTTTCATTAATATCAATAACATCTCTAACAAATGGTATAACATATTTCTCGGTAGTATATGCCTGTTCGTTAAAGTATGATTTTCTATCAATGTGCCTTTCTTGCATTATATCAATTTTGCACAAATGTATAAATTGTTTTTAAACTAAAAAACATCATTTGAATTAGAGTAGTATATTTAGTACCTTTACGCATTAAAAAAATAATAACATGAAATACATAATCAGCTTTTTAATTGTTATTTCAATTTTCTCCTGTAAAAAGAATAACAATGAAGGAGAATTACCACCACAAACAATTGTAACTAATGATACATCTGGTGTTACCGGAGAACTAACTGTTCACACATATTATTTCAAAAACGAAGAAACTACACCTACAGAGCTTAACAATGTTGATGTATATTTATACGCATCTTACAATGATATTCAATTAGATTTACAATCTACCAATAATGACTTAGCAATATATAGAGTTACCGAAAATGGTACAAATTCTGCTTATTTTGGATATATAAATTATGGTAACTATTATGTTCTTGGCATAAAAGAAGAGGCTGGAAATCATTACGAAAAAACATCAATTGTTCAAGTAAGACCCCTAAGAGACGAACAATTAAATTTATTTTTAGAACTAAACTAGCAATATGTTAAAATCGATGACAGGCTTCGGAAAAGCCTCAATAAAAACAGAATCTAAAGCAATTAATATTGAAATACGTTCGCTAAACAGCAAACAACTAGACGTAAATATTAGGTCTGCTTCTATTTTTAGAGAAAAAGAAATAGAAATTAAAACATTAATATCGAAACAACTTGTAAGAGGTAAAATAGATTTTTCTATTCAGTTTGATAATATAGGAAAAACCACACCAACAAATATTGATGAAGAAGCTTTTATCAACTATTTTAATCAACTTACCGAGATTGGTAAAAAACTAAATATTGATGTATCTGAACAAACATTTCAAAACATTTTACGTTTTCCTGAAGTTATAAAAGCCGATAACGAAGAACTAACTGATGAAGAGTGGAAAGTTATAAAAAATGCCATATCAGAAGCATTGAATAATATAAATAATTTCAGAAAACAAGAAGGAGAAGCTTTAGAAGCCGATTTTAACGATAGAATTAACACCATAATAAGCCTACAAAAAGATGTAGAATCGCTTGAAAAACAGCGCATAGACAAAATAAAAACGAGAATAAAAGCAAATCTCGACGAATTTATTGAAACTAAAAATGTTGATACAAACAGATTTGAACAAGAGCTTATATATTATCTCGAAAAACTAGATATTACCGAAGAAAAAGTTCGTTTAACAAATCACTGTAAATATTTTATTGAAACAATGAATGCAAATGGGGCGCAAGGAAAAAAACTTGGCTTTATTTCGCAAGAAATTGGTAGAGAAATAAATACAATGGGTTCGAAAGCTAACGATACCGATATACAGCACATTGTTATAAAAATGAAAGACGAGTTGGAGAAAATAAAAGAGCAAGTACTAAATATATTATAAAACATACTAGTTAAACTTCTTATGTCAGGTAAATTAGTAATACTATCAGCACCATCGGGAGCAGGAAAATCTACAATAATTGAGCATCTTTTAAAAAAAGATTTTAACCTCGAATTTTCAATTTCGGCTTGTACACGTAAGCCTCGTGGCAACGAAAAACACGGAGTTGAATACTATTTTTTAACACCCGATGACTTCAAAAATAAAATATTAAGAAACGAATTTCTTGAATGGGAAGAAGTGTACGAGGACCACTATTACGGAACATTAAAATCGGAAATTGACAGAATATTTGCCAAAGGAAATAATGTAATTTTTGATATTGATATTGCCGGCGGCTTGAATATAAAAAAACAATACGGCGATAAAGCTATCTCTATTTTTATAATGCCTCCTTCAATTGAAGAACTGGAAAACAGGTTGCGAAAAAGAGGAACCGACTCCGAAGAAAACATTAAAAAACGTATTGATAAAGCTAAATTTGAGATATCGTTTGCCGATAAATTTGATGTAATAATTGTAAACGAAAATATTGATAAAGCAGTGAAACAAACTGAAGATGTTTTATCAAACTTTTTAAACAAAAAAATATAACTAAAAGACAAAATAATATAAAGCATTAACCGTTTTTAGTAGTTATATTTATAACCTAATTTGAAAACAATGAAATTAGCCCTTGCTTTGTTTATTTTTTTTACTGTCGAAATCTTTGCTCAAGACAGCTTATCTTATAGCTATTTTGACAAAGAAACCTACGATTTATACACAAAACAAGAATGGAACGAGTTAATTAAAGTTACTAAGCAAGCTTTCGAAAAAGGTTACGATTCTTATTACTTCCAAATGCGAATAGGTATAGCATATTACGAAAAAAAGAACTACATAAAAGCAACAAAACATTTCGAAAATGCTAGAGAATACAATATAAACCCAACATTAAGAGAATACCTTTACTATTCATACCTTTACTCAGGATACACTTATAAAGCTGAGTATTACAGTATTTTTTTTACCGATACTTTAAAAAAGAAATTAAAAATTAAAAACAATTTTATTAATTCTATTGATGTATTTTATGGTAGTTTTATCAATAATAGTATTGATGAATTATCTAATTACAAATTTCATAATACAGAAAAATATGTTTCGTCGAGTATAAGATATAAAAATAAATACAGTACAACATTTGGTTTAGGTTTAGGTTTAAATTTTAATAAACACATAAAAGCATACATTAATTACAGCTACTTAAACGAACCCAAAATACAAATTACAAAAACAAATAATTATCCTAATTCTACAACATACAAAACTTCAACATACTTAAACAATACTCAACAAAACTCATTCTACTTTAACTTTAAATACATATCAAATAGCTTTAGTTTAACCACTGCTTTAAATATTCTTAAAATAAACGACAAATTTGAATCTCCAAATATTAACTATGGTATTATTTACGAAGAAACTAATGTTTCTTCAACAAATATAATTTTGGGAATAAATATGCAACAAAAAGTTGCTAATTTCGAATTTGGATTACGTGGTACATATTCAAATTTAAACGATAACAGACAATTATTAACCGAAATCAAAGCTATTTATTATCCTTTCGGGAATAAAAATTTATATTTGATCGCATCTACAGGTTATCAAAATATTGCAGAAAAAATTACCAGCACAACATCATCAGGAAGAGGGCAAAACAAAAAAACGACATCATATTCAAGTATTGAAAATAACAATATTACAAAAATAAAACTTGGATTTAAAGCATTCAAATATTTATGGATTGAAACACAAGCTTATTTAGGAAGAATAAACGAATATAACGAAACAAATAGTTTTATTGTTTATAACGATATTTCACCAATAACAAGCCAATACCGTATTAATTTAATATCACCAATAAATAAACATTTAAGTATTTTTATAAAATACCTATACAATACCAGAGAACAAAATTATTACAACTTTAATATCTTACTAAACTACCCCAATCCACCTGAATTAAAAACAGAAACTAATAAAACCGAAATAAATAACTCATCAATAATAGGAGGAATAAAATGGACTTTTTAAAAAAAATATTTTTTATCGCTTTTGTATCAACAAGTTTAATTAGCTTTTCACAAAATAGCGAATTACAAAAAGCCTTTACTGATAGTTACACTTTAGAAACTAATGGAGAATATAAAAAAGCTTGCGAAACTTTAAAAAATGTTTATCAAGAATCATCGTACGAAATAAACTTACGACTTGGATGGCTAAATTACTCTGCCGGTCTTTTTACCGAATCAATGGCATTTTACCAAAAAGCTATCGATTTAATGCCATATTCTATCGAAGCAAAATTAGGATTAATTTACCCTGCATCTGCTTTAGGAAATTGGAACTTAGTAGCTCAAACTTACGAAAACATTTTACATTTAGACCCTGCAAATTACACAGCAAACTACAAACTTGGTTTAATTTATTACGGTAGAGAAGATTATTCACAAGCATTTTCTAGTTTTCAAAAAATTGTAAATTATTACCCTTTCGACTATAAATCTTCGATAATATTTGCATGGACAAACCTTAAACTTGGGAAAAAACGTGAAGCAAAAATACTTTTCGAAAAAGTTTTACTCCTATCACCAAACGACAAATCAGCATTAGAAGGTTTGAATTTAATTAAATAATGTAATTCGATTAATAATCGATTCTTAAAATATTATTCAAACTCAAATTATTATCCTTTTAGGGATAATCTTAATTGATATATATAGCAACAAATATCTTATTAAAAAATATACTAGTCATGGTGAACTAGGCATCATTTTAAAAAACAAGTATTTTATTCCTCCCAAATAATGATGAATTATACAATTAGTAATCAAAATTGCCTATAAATTCACTTCGTTTTTTATCGTCATTTAATTATCTATAGGCATAATAGAATATTTATATGTCGGTAGTTTTGAAATTAAATTATATTATAATTTCGTTACCCAATAACGTAAATAAAGAAAAAAATGAAATTTCATATATCATCTGGTGATGTAATTAGTAACCTAAATATATGCATATATATCAATAAAAGGATAAGTTTTGAAGAAATATCTATTTTTTGTGAAAAAATATTTTAATAATACCGATTTAATCTATATTTTTGTAACACTAAATAAGTTTTAGTTGTTGTTTTTATGTTTTTTCATTTAAGGTTACCGCCCGGTAACCTTTTTTTATTTCCCTAAATGTTGCTCCCTTAGTAAATCATTTACTGTTTTAACAGGGTTAAAAGTTATAATTGGTACTTCAACAAATAATGTAGTCCAATTAGCCATTGCTCCATTCCACAAGCCAGGTAATTCTTGAGCTTTTAACTGCTTACCATCTTTCGATTTTCCGGAAATAAAACCTGCATTAGCATTTACAAACTCTAATAAATTAAACTTATTACCTTCAAAATCTTTTGTTGAACATACTAAATCAACGGGGTTAAAATGCGTTGCGTTTTTCACAATAAGCTTATCTTTTTCAGATATTTCTGCACTTTCAACTATCTGCAATTGTCTTGTTCCGTCCGGTTCTTTTACCCAAAAAGGTCCGCCTCCCGGCTCTCCTTCGTTTTTAACCATTCCACAAACCCTTATCGGACGATTTAACTTTTGTGTTAAATACTCAAGTTTTTGCTCTGTATTAAAACCTGCATATGCATCGGCAAACTCAGTATACAACTCTGATTTTACAAAATTTTCAATTTCATCTAAGTTATATTCAGCATTATTGATATTACTCAAATATATTTCTGTCTGTTTTTTTATTGCAAGCAAATAGCCCGCTATAACTTGCTTATATTTAATTGTTTCTCCAATATATTTTTGATGAACTACATTATCAATATTTTTCACAAAAATAATATCAGAATCAATATCGTTTAAATTCTCAATTAAGGCACCGTGTCCTCCTGGTCTAAATAGCAAACTTCCATCGCTGTTTCTAAACGGTTTATTATTGTTATCAACAGCAATAATATCTGTCGAACTTTTTTGTTCGGTTAGCTCAATATTATAATTAACATTAAACTCTTTCTCAAAAAGAGCCTTAAGTTTATCTATTCGTTCATTAAACAATTGTTTATGCTCGGCAGAAACTGTAAAAACTAAATTAGAATCGTTACTTTCGTTTTTTGCATATTTTGCAGCCTCAACCAAGTGCTCATCTAACGATGTAAAGACACCTGTTTCATACCTATGAAACTTAATTAATGCTTTTGGCAGAAAGCCATAATTTAAGCCTCCATCGTTAAGAACCAATCCTATTATCTTTTGGTAATTCTCTGGTTTTAATTCAACATTTAACAGGTTCAGAATATAGTCTAGCTCACCATAAAAAGCATATTGTTTTATATTTTCAAAAAAAACCTTAACATCAGGATAACTATCAATATTAGGACTCCCGACATTAAAAAACTCGAATAAGGCCTTAAACATTCTACTTGCGGCTCCACTTGCAGGTACAAACTTAGTTATAATTATATTTTTACTTTCTTGTTTATAGAACTCTATAATTTCATTAGTTTTTTCTTCATTTAAAACTATAATTCCGTTATCGGGCGTTGCTGCTTTTACAATATTAGCATAAGGGAAACCTGTTATAAAATTTTGTATTTGCTGCTCTACTTTTGCTTTAGTTAAGCCTTTTTCAGTAATTTGTTTTAGGTCATTTTCTGTAAACATAGTTTTAATTTTTGTGCTGTAAAAATAATATAAGTTATATACACTTCAAACTTAAATTTGTTTCATAAAAAAAGCGATTAGTAAACTAACCGCTTTGAATGTTTTCACAACGGAATAATCCTTATTGTGAATTGCTTCATTTTGTACTGTAAAAGTATTAAACTTTTGTTAAACATAAAAATAATACTGATAAATTTTGTATTTTAGCTGATAATTGAAAAATATAACGCTATGAAAAAGATATTAGGATTGGATTTAGGAACTACCTCTATAGGTTGGGCTTATGTTAATGAAGCTGAAACGGACAATGAAAAATCGGAAATAATTAAACTTGGAGCAAGAGTTATTCCTCTATCTACCGACGAAGAAATGGATTTCCAAAAAGGAAAGGCAACTTCAATTAATGCAGATAGAACATTAAAACGTGGAGCAAGAAGGAATTTAGACAGATACCAACTTCGTAAAAAAAGTTTACTAGAGATACTAAAATCGAACAACTTTATTAATGACGATACAATATTAAGTGAAGAAGGAAAAGAAACAACTTTTTCCACATATAAGATACGAGCAAAAGCAGTACATGAAAAGATAAGTAAAGAAGAATTTGCCAAAGTTCTTCTAATGATAAATAAAAAACGAGGATATAAAAGTAGCAGAAAAGCAAAGTCTGATGATGAAGGAACTGCTATTGATGGAATGGAAGTAGCAAAATATATTTCTGATAATAATTTAACTCCAGGACAATATGTATACGAATTATTAAGAAAAAACAAGAAGTTTATTCCTGATTTTTATCGCTCTGATTTGCAGAAAGAATTAGTGCTGATATGGAATTACCAAAAACAATTTTATAGTGATATATTAACTGACGAATTTAAAGAACAAATAAACGGTAAAGGAAAACAAGCTACATCGAAAATATTTCTTGGTAAATATGGTATTTACACAGCCGAAAACAAAGGTAAAAGAGAGGATGTAAAATTACAATCTTACAAATGGAGGAGTGAAGCAATAAACACACAATTAACAAAAGAAGAAATAGCTTACGTAATTGTTGAAATAAATAATAACATTAATGCTTCATCAGGCTATTTAGGTGCAATAAGCGACAGAAGTAAAGAGCTTTATTTTAATAAACTAACTGTTGGAGAGTATTTGTATAATCAACTTAACGAAAACTCTCATACAAAGTTGAAAAACCAAGTTTTTTATAGACAAGATTATCTAGATGAATTTGAAACTATTTGGGAAAAGCAAAAAGAATTTTATCCAGAATTGACCAACGAATTAAAGAAAGAAATTAGAGATGTTGTCATTTTTTATCAACGCAGATTGAAATCACAAAAGCACTTAATTAGCGAATGTGAATTTGAAACACATCATAAAGCAATACCAAAATCATCGCCATTGTTCCAAGAATTTAAAGTTTGGCAGATGATAAACAACCTTGAAATAAGACATATACCATCACGAACAATTTATAATAACGAAAAAATAGACCAAGAAGTAAAAGAACTTCTTTTTAATGAACTAAATATTAAAGAAAAACTTAAGGCTAATGAAATACTCAATATTTTAGTAGATAAGCCCAAAGAATATGAGTTAAATTACAAAGATGGATTAGAAGGTAATCACACAAATGCACAGCTTTATAAAGCATACCAAGAAATATTAATACTTGAAGGAGAAGAATACGATTTTAAAAAATTAACTGCTGATAAAATTAATGATATTGTTGTTTCAAAATTTGCTGAACTTAATATAAATCAAGACTTATTATTTTTTAGTGTAGATAAACAAGCGAATGAATTTGATAAGCAAGCATTGTTACAATTATGGCATTTACTTTATTCGTTTGAAGGTGATAATTCGCCAACTGGCGATAAAAAATTAATTGATGGAATATGCCATAAATTTGGGTTTAAGTCCGAACATGCTAGAATTATTGCTAATATAAATTTACAATCTGATTACGGTAGTTTATCATCTAAGGCTATTCGTAAAATATTACCATTTTTAAAAGATGGTAGCAGATACGATACTGCTTGTGGATTGGCTGGATATAACCATTCTTCATCACTAACAAAAGAAGAACAAGAAAAACGCGAGTTAAAAGAATTTATGGAACTTTTGCCTAAAAATTCTTTACGAAACCCTGTTGTTGAGAAAATATTAAATCAATTGGTAAATGTTGTTAATGCTATTATTAAAGATGATAATTTAGGTAAGCCTGATGAAATTAGGGTTGAATTAGCACGTGAATTGAAAAAAAGTGCAAAAGAACGTGATGCAATGACACGAAGCATTAATAAAGCAACAACATTACACGAAAAAATAAGAAAAACTTTACAAACAGATTTTGGAATAACAAAAGTTACTCGAAACGATATAATTAGATATAAACTATGGTTGGAGTTAGAAAGCAACGGTTTTAAAACAATTTATACAAACACTTACATTCCAAAAGAAAAATTATTTTCTAAGGAGTTTGATATTGAACATATTGTACCAAAAGCATTAATTTTTGACGATAGTTTTTCTAACAAAACGCTAAGTGTTAGAGAAGTAAACTTAAAAAAGAGTAACGAAACTGCTGTTGATTTCTTACAGAACTATTTAAATCCAGATGATTTCAATCAATATAAATCAAGAGTTGAGAAGTTATATAAAGATGCTATTATAAATAAAGCAAAATACAATAAGCTTTTAATGAAAGCTAGTGAAATAAAAGAAGGTTTTATTGAAAGAGATTTGCGTAACAGCCAATATATTGCTAAAAAAGCAACACAAATGTTGCAAGAAGTAGTTAGAACTGTAAGTGCAACTTCTGGTAGTATAACAGACCGTTTACGTAGCGATTGGCAATTAATTAACACAATGAAAGAGCTTAATTTCCCAAAATATGAAAAATTAGGTTTAATAGAAACTATAGAAGGGAAGAACGGGCGAACAGAAAAACGTATAAAAGATTGGACAAAAAGAAACGACCATCGTCATCATGCAATGGATGCACTAACAGTTGCATTTACAAAGCCTGCATATATTCAATATTTGAATAATCTACACACAAGAAAAGATAAATCAAGTTCCATTTATGGTATTGAGCAAAAAAACTTACATCGAGATAAAAATGGTAAACTTATTTTCAATCCTCCATTGCCAATAACAGAGTTTAGAACCGAATCTAAAAAACATTTAGAAAGTATACTTATTTCATTCAAAGCTAAAAATAAGGTTGTTACACGTAACAAAAACAAAATAAAAATAAAAGGGAAAGATAATTATAAAACAAAAATAGAGTTAACTCCACGAGGACAATTACATAAAGAAACAATTTATGGTAAAATTGAAAAATATGTAACTAAAGAGGAGAAAATAAATGCTAAATTCGATTTAGAAAAAATAAAATCAGTCGCAAAACAATCGTATAGAGAAGCATTATTAATAAGATTAGCCGAATTTGATGGCGACCCTAAAAAAGCTTTTACTGGAAAAAATGCGCCAAGTAAAAACCCAATGTTATTAAATAAGGGCGTCACTCAAAGTGACACCCTTGATACAAATCAAGTACCTGAAAAAGTAAAACTTGTTTTTAAAGAAAATGTTTATACAATTAGAAAAGATATTTCGCCTGATTTAAAAATTGAAAAAGTTATAGATATAGGGGTGAAAAGAGTTTTACAAAAAAGATTAGACGAGTTTAATGGCGATGCAAAAAAAGCATTTGTAAACCTTGACGAAAACCCAATTTTTATAAATAAAGATAAAGGAATAAGTATAAAACGAGTTACAATTACAGGTGTAAATAATGTAGAAGCTTTACATTCTAAAAAAGACCATAACGGTAATTTAATTTTAGATGATAAAGGTAATAAACAAGCTGTTGATTTTGTAAGTACCGGTAATAACCACCATGTAGCAATATATAAAGATGCAAAAGGTAATTTACAAGAAGAAGTTGTTTCTTTTTACGAAGCAGTGCATAGAGTTAATGCAGGCTTACCTATAATTAATAAAGAAAAAGATGGTTTAGAGTTTATGTTTACAATGAAACAAAATGAGTATTTTGTTTTTCCATCTGATGATTTCAACCCCGAAGAAATTGATTTACTTAATCCCGATAATGCTAGTTTAATTAGCCCACATTTATTTAGAGTGCAGAAGATTGCAAATGCAAACTACATGTTTAGGCATCATTTAGAAACCAATGTTGATACGATAAAAGAGCTAAGAAATACTGCATATATACATATAAGAAGTGCAAATGGAGTAAATGGAATAATAAAAGTAAGAATAAATCATTTAGGGCAGATAGTAAAAGTTGGGGAGTAATTTAAAATTTATCTGATGACTTGAAGTCATCTAATAAATAGCATAAACAACAAAAAGAATGCAATTCGAGGAAGGTTACATATATCATATTTACAACCAAGGAAATAATAGGCAACAAATTTTCTTTAACCGAGAAAATCACCTTTATTTTTTACGAAAAATAAACACCTATATCTTACCTTACGGCGATATTTTGGCTTGGTGTTTAATGCCTAATCATTTTCATTTAATGGTATTGGTTAACAACTTAGAAACTCATCAGATGACTCAAAGTCAGCAGATGAGTAAACAAAGTAGAAACTTAACAACATCTATCGCAATAATGCTACGTTCATACACAAGGGCAATTAATAAGCAAAACAATACAAGCGGAGCTTTATTCAGACCACATACCAAAGCAGAATGTGTAAATTGCATTAATGGAATAGAACCAAGTTTTATCTCAAAAAATGGAATTACAAATATAAATATTACTCAACCCGAGAAACAATACCCTAAAATTTGTTTCAATTATATACATAACAATCCTACAAAAGCCAAACTTGTAAAACAGAATACCGATTGGGAATTTTCGTCGGCACAAGATTACGTAAATATTCGTAATGGTAAATTAATCAACAAACTAAAAGCAAAAGAATATGGTTTAATATAAAATTTGGCATAATTGTTGATTTTGCAAACCGAACAAAACCAATATATTATGATAAAACGCACTTTGTATTTTGGAAACGATGCATATTTAAATACTAAAAATAAACAACTTATAATATCCTATCCCGATAAAGAAAAAGAAAAAATAACTGTCCCAATTGAAGATATTGGCGTTGTTATTTTAGATGCTTATAGGCTAACAATATCACAAAATTTAATATCACGTTTACTCGATAACAATGTAGCCTTAATAACTTGCGATAGCAGAAGAATGCCACAAGGACTAATGCTTAATCTAGAAGGAAATACTCTACAGCAAGAAAGATTTAAATATCAAGTTGACGCCAGTTTACCATTAAAAAAACAACTTTGGCAACAAACTATTAAAGCTAAAATACTGAATCAACGTGCTTTGTTAACTCATTTAATGATTCAAAGTCATCTGATAAATAATAACGATTTAGAAAATATGCAATACTGGGCAAACTCTGTTAAAAGTGGTGACCCCGATAATTACGAAGCAAGAGCAGCTGCATTTTATTGGAAAAATATTTTTTCAGAATTTATTCCTAATTTCATTAGAGGAAGATACGAACCTGACCCCAATAATTTATTAAATTATGGATATGCTATTTTGCGTGCTATAACAGCTCGCTCATTAGTTGCATCAGGCTTAATGCCTACTTTCGGAATACATCATCATAATAAATATAATGCTTATGCTTTGGCCGATGATATTATGGAACCGTATCGACCTTATGTTGATGAAATAGTTTATGAAATTATAGAAGCTTACGGTTTTGAAAATGAAGAAGAAATAGAGTTAACTACACAATTAAAAACAGAACTACTAAAAATACCTGCTATAGATGTAATTATTGACAATGAAAAAAGCCCTTTAATGAATGCTATGCAACGAACAACAGCAAGTTTATTTCAATGTTTCGCAGGTAATACTCGTAAGATTCTGTATCCTGTTTTTGCTAACAAAGGCGTTGTTTAAAGCAACACTTTTGTTGCATAATAATTATTTATAATGAGCAGTTTAGAACGATTAAATAAATATAGAATTATGTGGGTAATGGTATTTTTTGACTTGCCAACTAACACAAAAAAAGAACGCAAACAAGCAGGTCTTTTCCGTAAGCGTTTATTACAAGATGGTTTTTCAATGTTTCAGTACTCAATTTATATGCGACATTGTCCAAGTAGAGAAAATGCTGAAGTACATATAAAACGAGTAAAATCTTTTTTACCACCCGACGGGCATGTAGTAATAATGCAAATTACCGATAAACAATTTGGAATGATTGAAATATTTTACTCAAAACAAGTAAAAGAAAAACCAGAAATGCACCAACAATTGAGCTTATTCTAAAGCAAAAAAAGGCTCTGCAAATGCAGAACCTTTCTATATTAACACAGTTTTTTTAAAAAAAAATAGCACTTAAAAAGTTATGAATAAACACATTAAACACAGGTGTACTGTGTTCAATACGTCAAAGATACAAAATGAAAGCAATTCACAACACTTGTATCATATTT
>Ga0256827_10001611_pt1 | contig 14503 bp, 2 predicted proteins | sample CV84metaG_FD_185977 | JGI IMG/M metagenome (GOLD analysis project Ga0256827, IMG submission 185977) | Hydrothermal vent microbial communities from East Pacific Rise, Pacific Ocean - CV84 | ecosystem: Environmental > Aquatic > Marine > Hydrothermal vents | place: Pacific Ocean: East Pacific Rise... | reverse complement strand
GCAAGGTGTTTATTTTGTAAAATATGATTTAAGCTATATGGAAGAGATGGAATTAATTAATAAGCAAAGTAAATCGTATAAAACACAAAACAAAATGTTCCTAAAATTCAGTAATGATTATAGATCGATTGATATAAAACGAAATAATGGAGTGCTTGAAAAGTATCATTTGGTGCGATAGTATTGTTCAGACCAATGAATGCGCTTTTGCAATCAGTTTATTGATGGAGATGTGTTTTTAATTTAGTATTAATGTAATCTCAGTAGTTGTAAGAATTTTACATGAAATTCTCCGATGTATGGTAGGGTAGGTGAGGGATGTCTTAGGATTCATCGCTGGAATTAAAACAGAAAAGCACCCGCCATTGACGAGTGCTTTTCCTTTTTACTTGCAATACGAAATGCTTACATCCTCAAGATAATAAACTCAGTACGTCTATTAATTTGATGAGCTATTTCTTTTTTCTCTTTAGTCGGCAATGAGTCGATAAAAGCATTATCGAGAACTTGGCCTATAGGTAAGAAGTTGTATTGAGCATGTAGGGTTTTATCCACTTTCTTGAATTTAGTTTCTCCATATCCACGTCCGTAGATGCGCTCAGGTTTTGTGATACGCTCTTTGATATAGGCTGCAGATGATTTTGCTCTTCGATCTGAGAGTTTTAAGTTGTTTGCATCGGTACCACGACTGTCGGTATGAGAACCGAGCTCGATAAGCATAGTTGGGTTGTCATTTAGCACTTTTACGATTTTATCGAGTTCAACAGCTGCATCGGGTCGAATATTGTCTTTTCCCAAATCAAAATAGATAGGTTTAACATTAGCAAATAAGGAAAGGTCGGCTCCAATAGGCACTTTTACTAAATTCATGTCAAGTTTTTCATGAATTCTATATACCCCTTCGCGGTCGATAATAACATTATAAGTCATGTTTTTAGCAAAATAACCCTTTTTTGCAATCTTAACTTTATACACCAAGTGGTCGTTTAGGCGATAGCCCTTAATTGGCCAACCAACAGCTCCTGTAGCTGATGTTATGGTATCGAGTACTGTATTGGTTTTCATGTCGCGAATGGTAAGATGAGCACCTGAAATTGGACGTCCCGATTCTTTCTCGGAGATCAAGCAATAACCTGAAATTTTTGTGGTATTAGTGGTTAATACTAAATCTGACTCAACAAATTGTGCATCGGTGTTTGAGTTTACTTTGTTTACTCCAGCAAAGTGTTTTACCTTGGAGCCAATAAGGGTATATTTAGCATCGCGGCTTATACGAAATTCATATTTACCACTATCATCAGAAAGTATGGTTTCAAGTTTTTCACCATCCATACTATAGAGGTTTACATTTACACCTTGAATAATATCACCATATTGATTGCGAGCAATACCCTTGAGACGTATTCCAAAATTAAATGGAGTTGCAAGTTGAAATGAGTAGATATCATCTCCGCCTTTGCCGCCTTCACGATCCGATGCGAAATAACCTCCATTATCTTCTTTGTTCATGGCAAAGGTAAAGTCATCATTGTTCGAGTTAATAGGAGTCCCCAAATTTCGAACCTCAACAATTTGTTCCTTTCTGATTTGAGCTACAAAAATATCTTGAGAACCAAGTCCGAGCAAGCCGTCAGATGAAAAGAAAATCATATCTCCATTTTTATGAATACTTGGAAACATTTCGTTGCCTTCGGTATTAATCTTAGGGCCCATATTTACGGGTCTTCCCCAACTACCACTTTTTAGTCTTTTGCTTCGATAGATATCGGTTCCTCCAAATCCTCCTGGACGGTCTGAAACAAAGTACATATACTTTCCATCATCGGTTAGGGTTCCGTGACCTGTAGAATACTCGGTACTATTAAAAGGTACAGGTTTGGGCTTCTCCCAGTGTCCGTTTGTGCGTTCCGAGTAAAGTAAAATTAGATTGATAGAACCATCACTCGAACGGCCTTCTAAGTTATTGCGAGTAAAAACTACAAGATTACCATCAGCTGTAAAGGATGCGGGTCCGTCATGATATTTGGACTCAACCTTTCCTGAAAAACGCTTTATGGAATCAAGCTCGGTGCTATCCACAATTGCTGCACGATATACTTGTAAAAACGATTGATGACTCCAATTCCATTTACGATCGATTAAAACTCCATTATCGCGGTCAGAGGTAAAAGTTAAATCATCAAGAAAATAACTAACTCCAAAATCATTTTGAGAGCTGTTCATTTTAAGGTTTTTAATTGTAAAATCCTCATTAGGAACTAATAGCTCTTCATAGTATTTTGAGTTTTGAATTAATCGTTGTCCCCGTGTATCCTCAGGTTTTTTGGCATTAAAGCGAATCATATACTTAGTTGAGGCCTTATATTTCTTATTAATGCGAAGGATATAAGCATAGTTATAATAGTCCATGGGTTTTGCATCCTTAGCAAATACTACTTTTTGGTAATAGATTTCGGCATTACTGAAATCACGAAGCGCTTTATAGGACTCAGCCAGTCGACGATTTACATGGGTTGTTTTGTCTTCAACTTTAAGATATTTTTCGATGGCATGTCCATAGTCATATACATGAAAGTAGTTATCTGCTTTTTTCAAAACAGATATCTGAGCAATAGCTACATTGCTTATGATAATTAAGGACAGAAAAACAAAGTATTTAATTTTCATTGCTTGCTAAATTTTGGTTGTTTTAATAATTTCAGCGATGTATAAATTAGAAGTAACGTGGTGAATGAATTCGAGCTTCGTTTCTGAAAACCAAATCGTAACGTAAGAATATTTCATGACTTCCCGAATTATAAACTTTGGTAGCATTAATAAAAGACCAATCGAAAGAGTAACCAACTTCCAATTGTTCTAAAACCATAATACTTGCCAAAATTCCTACAGCATCACCTGAACGCCCCATGATACCTAAAGAAAATTTATTGTCGTAAACAAACATGGCCGTAAGGTCAATTTCGATAGGAGCACCTGAATTAATTTTTATTAATGATACTGGGCGAAGATCAATTTTGTCGGCTATTTTAAAGTTGGCACCACCTATAAAATAATAGTGCTTTCCATCGCCAAATACATTTGCTGAACCTTCGATTGAGTTATCGGAATAATTGTTTTCAAGTAAGCGAGGAATTGAAAATCCTACATACCATTTATCAGTATAATAATAGGCTCCAAAACCAAAGTTAGGGAGTAACTTACTTGTAACATCATTATTAAAAACGGGATCGTTTGAATCGTCAAGTTCTAAAGAAGCCAAGCTTGATTTAAGTAATGAGAGACCTGCTTTCAATCCTAAACCCAACTGAGCTTTCTTATTGATACGTAGTTTATACGAATAATCAACATAAAAACCAGTGTTACGATCAGGACCAATCACATCATTAATAACGGAAATCCCGATACCAATTTTTTTATTACGCAGAGGAGTGTGCATTGTAAAGGTCTGTGTTGTTGGAGCACCTTCGAAACCTACCCATTGCGAACGGTGGAGTGCAGTAAAGGTCATCGCGTCGCGAGTACCTGCATAAGCTGGATTTACCGCCAAGGTATTATACATATAATGCGTATACATGGCTTCCTGTTGAGCGAAAACACTGCTCCAAGCTGTTGCTATTATTGCTATTAATAAAATTCGTTTCATAGTCTTTATTTTTAATTGAGGTGATATGTTACCTCTATGATTTCTTTAATAGAAACCATAGAGGTTTCATATTCTCTTTTAATATTGCTTTAGTCGATTAACGTTTAATGTATATATAACCTTTGAATGGCTCATAACCAGGACCTAATTCTAAAATATAGAAGTAAGTACCATCTGGGAGAGCCTCTCCACCTGCATGTACACCAAATTGATTTGTACCATCCCAATCACTGTTGTATGGGTTTGCTTCAAATACTTTATTACCCCATCGGTTGAAAATCACAATGCGATGTTCTGGGTATTCACTCAAGCCTTTAATAACAAGCTTATCGTTAATACCATCACCATTTGGTGAGAATCCGTGAGGCACTTTTACATCATTAGGTGTAATTGTAATATGAAGTCGAGCGATACTAACGTCTCCATCAGTATCAGTAATTTCATAAGTAAGCGAGTCGCTTCGTGCACCTGCAGTTGTTAAAGTATATAAGATATAGTCATCTGTTGGGTCTGAAGCCGTACCATTATCATCTACCACAGCATTACCATTATAAGGCATATCAATGATACTGATAGCGATATTACTTGGGCCGTCTCCACCGAAGGTGTCGTTAGCTAATACATAGAATGTTTGCTCTTCGAAAGTTTCTTCGAAAGTTTCATAGTCATCAGCTGCAGCTGGACCATCATTTACTGAAAGAATATTGATAACTACAATTGCAGTATCATTTAATCCGACAGCATCAAAGATTTTGTATAAGAACGAATCAACTCCATTGAAGTCTGCATCAGGAGTATATTCAATATAATCATCGGCCTGAGTACCTGTTGTTCCATTGTCGTTAACTACGGCAGTACCATGTAATGGTGCAATATTCACTAAAATAGTTCCAGCTCCTGGGATATTACCACCAAAGTCGTCAGCGCCATATCCGTTATCAGCCAAAACATAAATTGATGTGGTAGGAGCATCTTCCATAATGGTTAAGGTATCCTTCATAGCAGTTGGTCCGTAATGAATTGGATCAACGGTGATAAATACTGTAGCTTGAGAACATTGTACAGGTGTTTCACTATTACAAATCTCATAAATGAAACTATCTTGTCCAACGTAGTTAAGTGATGGATTGTAGGTATATGTTCCATTAGCATTAATAACCACGGTACCATTACTAGTTGTGACAATTGGTGTAGTATTCAATATCAGTAAAGTACTATCAACATCAATATCGTTTAGTAATATTGACGAACCATACAAGATTTGGTTACTTGTGATACTTGCGGTATCATCAATTGCAAACAGACTATCATTTATTGGATTAACAGTAATGTAAACCAATGCTGTAGCACATTCTTGAGGGGTTTCGTTATTACATACTTCGTAAATGAAGCTATCAATACCCCAATAGTTTGTGTCAGGTTGATAAACAAATGTTCCGTTTCCGTTCAACACTAAACTACCATGTATTGGTGCGATAACAGGAGTGGAGTTAACCGTCAGTTTACTTGTGTCTGCATCACCATCATTTAACATTAGTCCTGAACCATTCAGAGTGTTGTCCTCATCGACAGTTACCGTATCATTCACTGCAAAGATTACATCATTTACAGGAATCATATTAATATAAACTGTTGCTTGAGCACATTCTTGAGGAGTTTCATTATTGCAAACTTCATATATAAATGTATCGAGACCGAAATAGTTGGTATCAGGAATATAAGTATATGTTGCATTTGCATTAATGGTTAACTGACCATGTATTGGTGATAGAATAGGAGTGGTGTTAATCGTAATTAAACTGCTATCACCATCTACATCATTAAGTGTTAATGATGTTCCTATTAGAGTAACATCCTCTGGTGTATATGCGGTATCGTTCACAGCAAACAGTACATCGTTTACGGGCAATACGTTGATATAAACCATAGCTTGAGTGCATTCCTGTGGCGTTTCATTATTACATACTTGGTAGTAGAAACTATCGAGACCATAATAATTAGTGTCAGGATGATAGATATAAGTACCATTGGCACTTAAAACTAATGATCCATGAGTAGGAGCCACCACTGGAATTGCGCTCACGCTAAGTTGACTACCATCGGCATCGCCATCATTTAACAACAAGCCTGTTCCATAAAGGATGTTATCCTCATTTACAGTTGCTGTATCATTATTAGCGAATATGGTATCGTTTACAGGGATAACTGTAATTACTACAGTAGCCTGTGCACACTCTTGAGGTGTTTCGTTATTACATACTTGGTATACGAATGTATCGAGACCATAGTAGTTGGTGTCTGGTTTGTAAGTATAAATTCCTGTACTGTCGATGTGCAATGTACCATGTTTAACATTTACAATAGGAATGGTGTCAATAGTTATTTTACTACCGTCAGCATCGCCATCATTGACAAGTAAGTTAGATCCATTTAAGAATGTATCCTCGATAACACTTGCGGTATCGTCACCAGCAAAAATGATATCGTTCAATGGATTAACAGTAATAAATACATAGGCTTGAGTACATTCTTGAGGTGCTTCATTATTGCAGATCTCATATACAAATGTATCAAGGCCGAAGTAGTTGGTATCAGGCTCATAAACGTATGTTCCTGTTGGATCAATGGTTAATGTACCATGCTTAACATTTACAATAGGAGTAGTGTTAATAGTGATTAAACTATTATCAGCATCACCATCATTTGCAGTTAAGTTTGCTCCATTCAATATCAAGTCTTCATCTACAGATGCTGTGTCGTTAACAGCAAATATAGTATCATTGATATTGAGGATGGTTATTACCACAGTGGCCTGAACACATTCTTTAGGCATTTCATCGTTACATACTTCGTATACAAATGTATCAACACCATAATAGTTAGTGTCAGGAATGTAAGTATATATTCCTGAAGTATCAATTGTTAAAGTACCATGTTTTACATTCACGACAGGAATAGTATCGATAGATAGTTTACTACCATCGGCATCGCCATCGTTGGCCAATAAGTTACTTCCTAATAATACAGTATCCTCATTCATAGTAGCCGAATCGTCACCAGCATAAAGAAGGTCAGATACAGGGTTTACATTGATGTATACTGTTGCCTGGGCACATTCTTGATTAAGTTCGTTATTACAAACCTCATAGATGAAGGTGTCAAGACCAAAATAGTTGGTGTCAGGCGTATAAGTATAGGTTCCATTAGGATTGATTACCAATGTTCCATGGTCAGGGTCATAAACTGCAGTAGTTTTGATTGTTAAGAGGCTACCATCAGCATCACCGTCGTTTGCAAGAAGATTAGAGCCAATTAATACTTGATCCTCATTTACACTTGCAGTGTCATCAGTTGCAAACAGAATATCATTTACTGGAAGCACTGTAATTACCACAATAGCAGATGCACATTGCTGAGGGGTTTCGTTATTACAAACTTGGTATGTAAAAGTGTCTAACCCATAGTAATTGGTGTCAGGCTTATAAGTAAATGTTCCATTAGCCATTATAATAAGTGTACCGTGATTTGGTTGAACAACAGGAGTTGTATTTATACTAATTGCACTTCCGTCAGGGTCCTTATCATTAAGTAGTAAGTTTGGTCCAACTAAGAATCCTTCTTCAATCACAGCTGCAGTATCTTGTTCTGCAATTATCATGTCATTTACAGGCAACACATTAATTAGTACGCTTGCTTGAGTACATTGAATAACGGGTTCATCGTTACAAACTTCGTATCGGAAGCTATCTACACCAAAATAATTTGTATCAGGATGATAAGTGTATGTACCATTACCCTTCATTTCTATTTTACCATGATATGGTCCAGAAACGAGTATTGTATCAACAGTAAGTAAACTACCATCATTGTCACCATCATTAACTAATACTGTAGTTCCATTAAGGATATTATCCTCATTCACAAATGCAGTATCGTTATTCGCATAAATAGGGTCATTTACAGGATATAAAGTGATTACCACTGTTGCTTGAGCACATTCCTGAGGTGTTTCGTTATTACATATTTCGTAAACGAAAGTATCAGTTCCACTATAGTAAGCATCTGGTATATAAATAAATGTTCCGTTGGTATTAATAGTTAATGTACCATGAGCTACGTTAATAATTGGATTAGTGTTGATTGTGATAAGGCTACCATCAGCATCCCCATCATTAATCATTACATCAGGGCCATTGAAGGTTTGTCCCTCGGTTGCGTTATAGTTATCATCACCTGCGAATATGATATCGTTGACAGGGTTAACTCTAATTATTACTTGAGCTTGAACGCACTCCACAGGATTTTCGTTATTACAAACCTCATATACAAAAGTATCAATACCAAAGTAATTAGTGTCGGGTTTATAGATATAAGTTCCATTTGGTTTAATAGTTAATGTTCCATTATTTGGGCCGCTAATAGGAGTAAGGTTAATAATTAGTGTACTTCCATCATCGTCCCCATCATTAGCTAATAATGAAGGTCCGTTAAGAATTAAATCTTCATCAACATTTGCAGAATCATCATTGGCATATAATAAGTCATTCACAGAATCAACAATAATAATTACTGTTGCTTGTGCACATTCTTTAGGGCTTTCATTATTACATACTTCGTAAACAAAACTATCAACTCCATGATAATTAGCATTTGGTACATATACATATGTTCCACTTATACTAATTGATAAACTACCATGATTTGGAGCTGTAATAGGAGCTGTATTAAGAATAAGTGTACTTAAGTCAGCATCGCCATCATTGGCTAAAACACTACTTCCGTTAAGCGTCATATCCTCGGTTACATGTGCTGTATCATTGATAGCATAAAGAACGTCGTTTACAGGGTTAACAGTTATTGTTACATTGGCCTGAGCACATTCTTGAGGGTTTTCATCATTACAAACTTCGTATGTAAATACGTCAGTACCATAGTAGTTAGTATCAGGTTTGTAGATGTATGTACCATCATTATTGATAACTAATGTACCATGAATTGTTGAGGCGATAGGAGAGGTGTTGATAGTTAAATTACTACCATCATCATCACCATCATTGGTAAGAACAGATCCGCCAATTAATACCGCATCTTCATTAACACTGGCTACATCATCTACTGCATAAATAACATCGTTCACAGAGTCAACTCTAATGATAACTAAAGCTTGACCACATTCCTGTGGGGCTTCATTATTACAAACTTCATAATAGAAGCTATCCAATCCATTATAGTTAGTTACTGGGATATAAGTATAAGTTCCGTTAGCATTAATTACTAATGAACCATGTTTTGTAGTAAGAACAGGAGTAGTGTTAATGGTAAGTGTACTACCATCAGCATCGCCATCATTAGCAAGTAAATTACTACCATTCAATGTACCATCCTCATTTACTGAAGCAGTATCATTTACTACATAAATTATGTCATTTACAGGGGTAATTGTAATAGTAACAATCGCTTGAACACATTCTTGAGGTTTTTCATCGTTACAAACTTGGTAAGCAAAGTTGTCGATTCCATTATAGTCGGCGTCTGGAGTATAAGTGTATGTACCATCCGAATTAATTACTACCGAACCATGTGTTGGAGCAGATACAGGTGTTGTATTAATAGTAAGTGTACTACCATCAATATCACCATCATTCAACAATACTGATGCACCATTAAGAATCATATCTTCAACAACAGTTGCGGCATCGTTTATTGCATACAATGGGTCATTCATTGAATCAACAGTGATAATTACCGTAGCTTGAGCACATTCCTGAGGAGTTTCGTTGTTACATACTTGATAAATAAATGAGTCAAGTCCATTGTAGTTTGCATTTGGAGTATAAGTATAACTACCATTTGCGTTGATAACTAATGTACCATGCTGAGTATTCATAATAGGAGAAGTGTTGATGATTAATGTACTACCATCATCATCGCCATCATTTGCCAAAACGTTGGCTCCGGTTAATACAGCATCTTCATTTACGTTTGTTGTATCATTTACCGCATAAATCACATCGTTAATAGGATTAACAGTAATTGTTACGAATGCAAATGCACATTCCTGAGGGTTTTCATTATTACAAACTTGATATGCAAAATTGTCTGCTCCGTTAAAGTTTGCATCAGGAGTATAAATATAAGTACCATCTGAATTTAATGTTAATGTACCATGACTTGGTCCAGAAACAGGAGTTGTACTTACTGTAAGTGTACTGCCATCAATGTCGCCATCATTAGCTAATACTGTTGTACCATTTAATACTGCATCTTCATTCACACTTGCTGCATCATTTACAGCAAATAGTGGATCGTTCACAGGTTTAACAGTAATAATAACTGTAGCCTGAGCACATTCTTGAGGGGTTTCATTATTACATACTTCGTATATAAATGAGTCAAGACCATTATAGTTTGCATTTGGAATATAGATGTAACTACCATTCGAATTCAAGGTTAAACTACCATGATTTACATTGGTAATTGCGATAGGGTTAACAAGTAATGTACTACCATCATCGTCACCATCATTTGCAAGAACAGTACTGCCGATTAAAGTTCCATCTTCATTTACATTAGATGAATCGTTAACAGCATAAATAAGGTCGTTGCTTGGGTTAACCGTTATGGTTACAAAGGCAACAGCGCATTCTTGAGGAGTTTCGTTATTACATACTTGGTATGCAAAGTTGTCCACGCCATTGAAGTTTGCGTCTGGTGTATAAACATAAGTTCCATTAGTATTGATTACTAATGTACCATGAGTGGTGTTGGTAACAGGTGTAGTATTTATTGTAAGCGTACTACCGTCTTCATCACCATCGTTTACTAATACACTTGGGCCATTCAATATAGCGTCTTCATTTACACTTGCTGTATCGTTTACAGCAAATAGTGGGTCGTTTACAGGATCAACAGTAATGTAAACTGTAGCCTGAGCACACTCTTGAGGAGTTTCATTATTACATACTTCGTAGATGAAGCTATCTACTCCGTTATAGTTAGTTGTTGGAGTATAAATGTAAGTACCATTTGTACTCAAAGTTAATGTTCCATGATTTGGACTACTAACAGGAGTTGTGTTAACACTTAATTGACTTCCATCTTCATCACCATCATTTGCCAATACTGTTGTACCAATCAAAGTAGCATCCTCATTTACATTTGTTGTATCATTTACTGCAAATAGTGGGTCAACCACAGGATTAACCGTAATGGTTACTGTAGCTTGAGCACATTCAACAGGAGTCTCGCTATTACATACTTCGTATGTGAAGTTGTCGGTTCCATTATAGTTTGCATTTGGAGTATAAACATAAGTACCATTTGCATTAAGTAGTAATGTACCATGTGCAGGTGCAGCTACCGGAGTAGTGTTCACTGTTAATGTGCTGCCATCGGCATCACCATCATTAGCTAATACTGTAGCTCCATTAAGCACGGCATCTTCATTCACATTTGCAACATCATTTACTGCGAATATTGGATCGTTCACAGCACTGATATAAATAATAACAGTTGCTTGAGCACATTCTTGTGGAGTTTCATTATTACAAACTTCGTAACGGAAACTATCTACACCATTATAATTGGTATTTGGCGTATAAAAATAAGTTCCGTTTGCATTTAGGTTAAGAACGCCATTTGCGGGTCCACTTATTGCAGTTGTTTTTACAGTTAATGTACTTCCATCTTCGTCAACATCATTTGCGAGTACTGTTGAACCTACTAATGTTCCATCTTCAATTACGTTAGCTGTATCGTTTACTGCATATAATGGGTCAACCATTGGATTAACGGTAATTGTTACTGTTGCTTGAGCACATTCACTTGGAGTTTCATTATTACAAACCTCATAAGTGAAGTTATCAATACCATTGAAATTAGTGTTTGGCGTATAAACATAAGTACCATTTGCGTTTAAGCTTAAAGTACCATGAGCAGGAGCAGCAACAGGAGTAGTATTTACAGTTAATGTACTACCATCATCATCACCATCATTTGCAAGTACAGTTGCGCCATTAAGTACGGCATCCTCATTAACACTTGCAGCATCATTTACTGCAAATATCGCATCATTTACTGCTGTGATTGTAATAATCACTGTAGCCTGAGCACATTCTTGAGGAGTTTCATCATTACATACTTCATAAGTGAAACTATCCACACCATTATAGTTAGCGTCTGGAGTATAAGTGTAAGTTCCATTGGTGCTAATAATTACCCCACCATGAGTAGGACCACTAACTGCCGTAGTATTTACGCTTAATGTACTTCCATCAGCATCGCCATCATTTGCCAAAACAGTAGAACCAAGTAATGTTCCATCCTCGATGATTACTGCTGTATCGTTTACTGCATATAATGCATCATTTACAGGGTCAACCGTAATGGTTACTGTAGCTTGAGCACATTCACTTGGGGTTTCATTATTACAAACCTCATAAGTAAAGTTATCAATACCCGTATAATCGGTATTTGGAGTGTAAGTATATGTTCCATTAGCATTTAATAATAATGTACCATGAGCAGGCGCAGCTACTGGAGTAGTGTTTACAGTCAATGTACTACCATCAGCATCACCATCGTTAGCTAATACTGTAGCTCCATTAAGAACTGCATCTTCATTTACATTTGCAACATCGTTCACTGCGAATATAGGATCGTTCACAGCACTGATATTAATAATAACAGTTGCTTGTGCACATTCCACTGGAGTTTCGTTATTACAAACTTCATATCGGAAACTATCTACACCATTGTAATTAGCATTTGGGGTATATACATATGTTCCACTTGAATTAAGAGTTAATGTTCCATGAACAGGATTGTTTACTGGAGTTGTATTAACACTTAGAACGCTACCGTCAAGGTCACCATCATTTGATAATACAGTAAGACCAACTAAAACAGCATCCTCAATAACATTTGCGGTATCATTAACAGCAAATATTGGGTCACTCACTGGATCAACAGTAATAGTAACTGTTGCTTGAGCACATTCTTGTGGGGTCTCGTTATTACAAACTTCGTAAGTGAAGTTATCGGTTCCATTAAAGTTAGTGTTTGGAGTATAAGTGTAAGTACCGTTTGCATTAAGTAATAATGTACCATGTGCTGGAGCAGCAACTGGAGTTGTATTCACAGTCAATGTACTTCCATCATCGTCACCATCATTGGTTAATACCGAACTACCATTCAATACAGCATCCTCATTAACATTTGCAACATCATTTACTGCAAATATTGGATCGTTTACTGGAGTAATTGTAATATGTACTGTTGCTTGAGCACATTCTACTGGAGTTTCGTTATTACAAACTTCGTAACGGAAACTATCTACACCATTATAATTTGCATTTGGAGTATAAGTATAAGTTCCGTTTGCATTAAGGTTTAATGTACCATGCACAGGAGCAATAATAGGAGTGGTATTCACTGAAAGGGCGCTACCATCAAGGTCGCCATCATTTGATAATACAGTAAGACCAACTAAAACAGCATCCTCAATTACATTAGCAGTATCATTAACTGCATAAATTGGGTCACTCACTGGATCAACGGTAATAGTCACCGTTGCTTGAGCACATTCGCTTGGAGTTTCGTTATTACAAACTTCATAAGTGAAGTTATCAGTTCCATTAAAGTTAGTGTTTGGAGTATAAGTATAAGTTCCATTTGCATTAAGCAATAAAGTACCATGTGCAGGTGCAGCAACTGGAGTTGTATTCACAGTCAATGTACTTCCATCATCGTCACCATCATTAGCCAATACCGAACTACCATTCAATACAGCATCCTCATTAACATTTGCAACATCATTTACTGCAAATATTGGATCGTTTACTGGAGTAATTGTAATATGTACGGTTGCTTGAGCACATTCTTGTGGAGTTTCGTTATTACAAACTTCGTAACGGAAACTATCTACACCATTATAATTTGCATTTGGAGTATAGATATATGTTCCACTTGCGTTAAGTGTTAATGTACCATGTACTGGAGCAGTAATAGGAGTAGTATTTACTGAAAGGGCACTTCCATCAAGGTCGCCATCATTAGACAATACAGTAAGACCAACTAAAACAGCATCCTCAATTACATTAGCAGTATCATTAACTGCATAAATTGGGTCACTCACTGGATCAACAGTAATAGTTACTGTTGCTTGAGCACATTCCTGTGGAGTTTCGTTATTACAAACTTCGTAAGTGAAGTTATCGGTTCCGTTGAAATCGGCATCAGGAGTATAAGTATAAGTACCATTTGCATTAAGCAATAATGTACCATGTGCAGGTGCTGCAACAGGAGTTGTATTTACGGTAAGTGTACTTCCGTCATCATCACCGTCATTTACCATAACTGATGTTCCATTCAATACGGCATCTTCATTCACATTTGCTACATCATTTACAGCATAAATATGGTCGTTAACCGCAGTAACGGTAATCACAACTTCAGCCTGAGCACATTCTTGTGGAGTTTCGTTATTACAAACTTCGTATCGGAAACTATCCACACCATTATAATTGGTATTTGGAATATAAGTATAAGTTCCATTTGCATTAATAACTAAAGTACCATGATTAGGAGCGGTAACAGGAGTAGTATTAATTAATAGTGAACTACCATCATCATCGCCATCATTTGTCAATAGATTTGTTCCACTTAATGTTCCATCTTCAATTACTGTGGCAGCATCATCTACAGCATATAGCACGTCATTTACAGGAGTAACTGTAATGGATACAAATGCAACTGCACATTCTTGAGGAGTTTCGTTATTACAAACTTGGTAAGCGAAATTATCGGTTCCATTATAGTTTGCATCTGGAGTATACGTATATGTTCCGTCTGAGTTTAATA
>Ga0256827_10001610_pt1 | contig 14509 bp, 10 predicted proteins | sample CV84metaG_FD_185977 | JGI IMG/M metagenome (GOLD analysis project Ga0256827, IMG submission 185977) | Hydrothermal vent microbial communities from East Pacific Rise, Pacific Ocean - CV84 | ecosystem: Environmental > Aquatic > Marine > Hydrothermal vents | place: Pacific Ocean: East Pacific Rise... | reverse complement strand
CAAATTGAAGAAGATAAAAATATGATGTGCCTCAGAGCAAGCATAAAACTATGATTTTAACATTTGTAAATGCAAACTTATAAGCACATATGTTTTAAAAAGTTTGCACTTACAATAGCATATTTTAATTTAAGTAACTTTATAACAATTCGTTATACATTTCTAAGCAGACCCTATTTAAAGTAGATTTCTAATAATACTCTCTATACTAACCCCATCAGCATCGGCTTTATAATTCTTAACTATACGATGACGCAAAACAGGAACTGAAACAGCTTTTACATCTTCAATATCGGGCGAATATTTTCCGTTAATTACAGCATGTACCTTTGCTCCGACAATTAAAAACTGCGATGCACGCGGACCTGCTCCCCAACTTAAATATTTATTTACCTCATCAGTTGCTAAATCGCGATTAGGACGCGTTTTATTCACAAGATTTACGGCATATTCGATAATATTATTATTTACAGGTACTTTTCTTACTAAATCTTGATAAAACAAAATTTCCTCTGCTGTTAATATTTTATTAACCTCAACATTAAGGTCTGAAGTTGTATTTTTAACTATTTCAAGCTCTTCATGCACACTCGGATAATCTAATATAATATTAAACATAAAACGGTCTAATTGAGCTTCTGGTAGCGGATAAGTACCTTCCTGTTCAATAGGATTTTGTGTCGCAAGTACAAAAAATGGCTTTGACAATTCAAATGTTTTACCCGCTGTTGTAACCGATTTTTCTTGCATTGCCTCTAACAAAGCTGCCTGAGTTTTAGGTGGTGTACGATTAATTTCATCAGCAAGAATAAAATTAGAAAAAATTGGACCTTTAATAAATTTAAAATTCCTATCAGAACCTAAAATCTCAGTTCCTATAATATCAGAAGGCATTAAATCTGGTGTAAACTGAATTCGTTTAAAATCCAATCCTAAAACCTCTGAAATAGTAGTAACCAATAGAGTTTTAGCAAGTCCAGGAACACCTATAAGTAAACAATGACCTTTTCCAAAAATAGAAATAAGTACTTCTTTAACAATATCGTCTTGCCCAACAATAATTTTACTTATTTCTTTTGTTAACAGATTATATTTTCCTCTTAACGAATCTATTGCTTCTTTATCTGAATTAAAACTTACCATTATATTTTCTTTTAACTATTTTATCCAACCTTTTGACTCAAAATCACAACCAATAAATGATTTATCAATTTTAATATAAGTATTACGTTGTTTATCTACTACCCATTTTTTAATATGTTTCTGTTTTTTTTCTGCAACACATAGTTCCTGAATAATTTTATAATCTGATTTTATAGTTGCTATGTGTGGTTTTGTTTTTTCTGATATTTTCACAAATTTCATTACATCTTGATCTTTCATATTTTTTGTACGAAACGAACGAGTTAAATCATCAACAGCTAAGCCTTTTAAATTATAGGCTAAAGCTGCATTAATTTGCTCTTCAGTAAAACTAGTTGTTGAAGTATATCTATTTAGCATATAGCCCCCATTATATCTTGTTTCTTTATCTTCTGAATATCTTTTTGCTGCTTCTTCAAAAGTTATTGTATCTGCCATAACAATATTTCGGAATGAATCTATTAATAATTGAGCCTTTTCAAATTCTTTATAAGATACCTTTGGTTTTAAAAGTATATGGCGTACATTTATTTTCTCACCTTTTTGCTCAATTAATTGAATAATATGAAAACCATATTCCGATTCCACTATTCTAGAAACTTGACCTGGCTTTTTTAGTTTAAATGCTACTGCTGCAAATTCAGGAACTAAATCAGTACGACCAACAAAACCAAGTTCACCTCCTTTTTTAGCCGAACCTGGATCTTCTGAATACATTACAGCTAATGCAGAAAACTTTGTACCATTTTTTACTCGTTCTTTAAAATCTCGTAATCGTTCTTTAACTGCAAGTTTTTCTTTTTCGCTTATTTTTGGAATTACAACAATTTGTTGAAATTTAAACGTTGTTTCTATTTTTGGCAAACTATCTTTAGGTATATTATCGTAAAAATTCCTAATTTCAGATGGTGTAACCTTAACATCGGCTGTTAATTTACCTTGCATACGCTCTACAAGCATTTGCTCCTCTAACATATCTTTAAACTCAAGTTTAATTTCAGCAATAGATTTTCCATAAAACTCTTCAAGTTTTTCTTCCGAACCAATTTGAGAAACGAAATATCGTATTCTTCTATTTAAGTTGTCAGCAATTTCGGCATCAGTTATTTCAATACTATCTAATTGTGCTTGATTTAATAATAGTTTACTAAACAACAAATCTTCAAAAATCTTACATTTTAAATCGCCATCGTATACTACACCTTGTGATTTGTATTGCAGAAACTGATTTTCTACATCTGATTGTAAAATTATATTCTTACCAACCACACCTATAATTTTATCTATTGGCTCGCCTTTTGGTTGTGCAAATACATTTATTGATGCAATAATTGTTAATAATATTATTAATTTTCTCATTATATTCTTTTAGTTATAATATACTACTTCTTTTTTATTAGTAGCGTCATCGTAAAGATTTTGCTTCATTGTTTTAATCAACTCCTTTTTTCGTTGTTTTATTATATCATCAATTATTTCATTTTTTACAAAAATAACTGGAGTTGTATCATTTTTTAGTTTGTAATCATCAACATCAATATAATAAATAAATGTACTATCTCTGGTTTCAAACAACGATTTATATTTTAAAACAGAGCTAGGGTTTGATACTTTTCTGGGAAAAAATTTAAACACATCATCAAACAAAATCCAATCACCTTGAAAATCATCAAATTTATCAGAATACTGTGCACAATACGTATTTAGCTTCTCAATATCATTAGTTTTACTAGATTTTAACCAATTTCTTACCTTATATACTTTTGGTGCATTTCTAGGAATTTTAATATAAATTGATTTTACAATAATATCATATAATTTATACCTATCAATATTTGTATTATAATACTTTTCAATTTCTGAGTTAGATACAACTGTATCTAATTCTTGCTTAATATACAATTCTTTATACGCATTTAAGTACAACTGACTTTGGTAATCATCAACTAAACTACTAAATTCATTTTTAGTTATATTTGGTAAGTTTTTTATTGCTTCTTGATAAATTAATTTATCTTGCACCCAAGTATCAACAAATAATTTAATATAATCATTAGAATCAACTATATTCTCTGGTATATAAATATCTTCTTTGTATAAAAAATAATCATTAACCTTTGCAATTGGCTTACTTTTATGCTTATCAGCCTCGTTAGTTTTACACGATATTAGTACAAACAAAGCAAATGTTGTTAATAAAATAAGTTTATATATCATTGCAAAACTTTTATAAAGTATTATTGGCTAATTACAGCCAATAATACTATTTTTTAAAAGAAATTATTTAATTGAATCTAAAATATCTTTATTTACTTCAATTTTATATTTATTTCTTAATTCTTTAATCCATTCTTTTTCCAAGAAATTTTGGTAATCAGCAGTCATTAAACCTTTAATTTCATTAAGCTCTTTTGGCATAGGTTGTAATTTACTCTTTATATATGCATATTTAACAATACCATCTGCATTTTCGAGTTCAACAATACCACTTTCAACACCTGCTTTATCTATTTTTTCGTTATCGCCTCTCGACAATTTCATATCTTCAACAATAAAAATAGCAGTTGTATCTTTTTTAGCCAATTTATTTAATTCTTGGTATGCATCGGAAGCAATTAATGCTTTTTCTGCAATTTTTTGAGACTTTTTATAATATTTTGAAGGAACTGTGTATATAGTTACATCAAGTCTGTCGCCCCACATATATTTTTCTTTTGTTTTATTATAAAATGCATCAAGTCCTACTGAATCTTTAACTGCTTTACTCCAAACCATTTTATCTGTTAAATCAAAAAGTAATATCCCGTCATGATATTCTTTTACAAGATATTTAAAATCAGGATATTTTTTAGCCAATTTTGTTCTTTCGTATTTTATAACAATATCATCTGAGAATTTTTTATACTTATTATAAACAAAAATTTCTGGATTATCAACAGCTGATTGTTTACCTGAAAAACGTACCATATAATGTGCAAAATCTTTAACATAAATTATTGTATCTCCTAAAGTCATTAATACGTTTGTATATGAATCAGATACAGAATCAGTTAATTCAAATTTAACTACAGACTTATTATCATAGTATTTAAATAACACTTTTAACTCTTTATTAAACGTTTTTCTATTATACTCTTTAGCTAATCGAACAATAACGGCTGTTTTACTTTGTTTTGCACGAGCATCTTTCGATAATTTACTTTTAACATATTCTTTTTGGTCTTCTAAAGACTTAGGCTCTTTTTTATCAATTAATTTAATAATATGCCAGCCAAACGATGTTTTTACTGGTTTTGTATATTCACCATTATTTTTTAAAGTAAAGGCAGCTAATTCAAACTCAGGAACCATTCGTCCTGTTCCAAACCAACTTAGTTCTCCACCTTTTACTGCCGAACCTTTATCATCAGAATATTTTTTTGCTAATTCTGCAAAATCTGCACCTTTTTGTAATTGAGCGTAAATACCATTAATTTTAGTATCAGCCTCTTTCTTTTTAATATCATCTGCATTTGATGGAACTGCAATCATTATATGAGCAACTTTAACTTCGCCAAGAGCAGTTCGTTTATCGGTTACCTTAAGTATATGATAGCCAAATTTTGTACGGAATATTTTTGACACTTTACCTATTTGTGTATTGTATGCTTCTGATTCAAAGTTATACACCATCTGAAAAACTGTAAAAAAGCCTAAGTCACCGCCTTTTACAGCAGTATATGTATCTACAGAATTCTTTTTTGCAGCTTCTTCAAACGATATTTTACCACTATTTATTGATGATAAAATTGATTCCATTCTTTTATACACCTTTAGCGTATCAGCTGGTATAGCATCTGGTTTTACTTTTAATAAGATATGTGATACTCTCACATCATATTTACTTCTTTCGTATGCTTCTTTTATTAATCGTTCATCTACAATACTATCAGTAAAATAAGGTTTCTCCAATTGTCGGATATAACCATCTAATTCACGTTTAAACTTTTTTAATGTATCTAAGCCTTGATTTTCGGCTTCAATAACTTTTAGTTTAAAGTTTTCGAATAATGTTAAATATTCGTTTACTGACTTAATATCGGTATTTGAATTATTTTTATGGTAAATTCTTAGAAATTCACCTTTGGTAACTTTTGTATCACCAATAGTCATTAAAACTTTATCGTCATCATTACTTACATCTTGTGCAAAAGTAACAACACTATAAAAAGCAAAAAATAATGCAATTAAACTTAATCTTTTCATCTTATTAAATATTATATTAATTGTTAATTAAAAAAAATTATCTACTATAATTTGGTGCTTCACGAGTAATTGCCACGTCATGTGGATGACTCTCGTTTATACCTGAATTTGTAATTTTGGTAAACTGAGCATTATGTAATTTAGAAATTGTTTCTGAACCACAGTATCCCATTCCTGCACGCAAACCACCAACTAATTGATACACAACCTCATAAAGGGAACCTTTAAAAGGGACACGAGCAGCAATTCCTTCAGGAACTAGCTTACTAATATCGTCTTCAACATCTTGAAAATATCTATCTTTTGAACCTTGTTGCATAGCTTCAACCGAACCCATACCACGGTATGATTTAAATTTTCGCCCTTGAAAAATAATTGTTTCACCGGGAGATTCTTCAACACCTGCAAGTAAAGAACCAACCATAGCTGAATCTCCCCCAGCAGCAAGTGCTTTTACAATATCGCCAGAATAACGCAAACCGCCATCAGCAATTACCGGAACACCTGTATCTTTAATAGCTTTTGCCACATTATATATGGCCGATAATTGAGGTACTCCAACACCTGCAATAATACGTGTTGTACATATTGAACCAGGTCCTATACCAACTTTAACAGCGTCTGCACCAGCTTCAACTAAAGCTTTTGCAGCTTCACCTGTAGCAATATTACCAACTACAACTTCTAATTCTGGATATTTAGATTTAACTAATTTAAGCATCTCAATAACACCTTTGCTATGACCATGTGCTGTATCAATAACAATTGCATCAACGTCTGCACTTACAAGTGCATCAACTCTCTCCATTGTATCATGAGTAACACCTACTCCTGCTGCTACACGCAAACGACCTTTCTCATCTTTACATGCGTTTGGACGGTCTTTCGCTTTAAAAATATCTTTGTATGTTAACAATCCTTTAATTCTAAAATTGGCATCAACTACTGGAAGTTTTTCAATACGATGCTCTTCTAATATTTTTGCTGCTTGCTCTAAGGTTGTTCCTGGCGATGTTGTTATCAATTCAGATGTCATCACCTCAACAATTTGCCTTTCAAAATCTTCTTGAAATCTTAAATCACGATTAGTTACAATACCTACTAGCTTCTGCTTTTCTACTACAGGAATTCCTCCTATTTTAAATTCTTTCATTAAAGCAAGAGCATCACCAACAGTTTGGTCTGGAGTTATTGTAACTGGGTCGTAAATCATACCATTTTCAGCTCTCTTAACCTTTTTAACCTCTTTTGCCTGAGCTGCAATACTCATATTTTTATGAATTACACCAATACCACCTTCTCGTGCAATAGCCATTGCCAAAGCCGATTCAGTAACTGTATCCATTGCTGCAGATACAAGAGGAATATTAATTCTAATATTTTTAGTAAACTGAGTTGATGTATCAGTATCTCGCGGTATAACCTCTGAATAAGCAGGTACTAAGAGTACATCATCAAAAGTTAATCCCTCACTTACAATTCTATCTTTAATAAACGACATTTATCTATTTGGTTTGAAAAATTTCGCTAAAGTACTAAATAATACAATAACAACAGCTACTTTTAATACATAAAAATGCTTCATATTTATATATACTAACAGAATTTAACAATTATTAACCTGAGCTCAATCAAAACTAACTATTTACAAAATTTATATTTTTAAAAATCTCTAATATTTTCATATCTATACTCAAAGCATTTAGCTTTTCGTAAATTTATACAAATTTATTTTTTTTAGCGTTTGTAATTTTAAACATAACCTCTTTAAGCTTATAAATTTAAACGAATAAAATAGAAAAAGTAGAAAATCTAAAAAGCCATGTGGTTTGAGTATACCGACCTACTTTGGTGCTTTATAAAACAAATAAATACCAATAAGCAAAAAGGAAATGTTAGGAATCCAAACAGCAAAAATTGGATTTAGTCCGCTTCCTATTGCTAAATTGTTTGAAATTTGCGTAAATAGAATATACGTAGCACTTAACAACATACCAAATCCCATATGTGCGCCTATACCACCTCTAACCTTACGTGACGAAAGTGCAACTCCAATTAAAGTAAGAATAAAAGCAGCAAAAGGCGATGCTAATCTTTGATATTTATAAACAAGCAATTCAGCAATATTTTCGGCCCCTTGAAGCTTTTTCTTATCGATATATGAATTTAATTCATTAAGATTCATTGTTTCAATATAATTATCTCTTTCTTTGAAATCGAAAGGTACAATACTTAAAGTAGTATCAATAATATTAGCTTTTGTAATATACTCCATACCATCTTTAAAATCACGAATAACACAGTTATGTACTTTCCATTTATTCAATGTTGTATCCCACTGTATAAAATCTGAAAGCAATTTTGACTGAAGTGAGTCTCCTACAAAACGTTCCATCGAAAATTTATATCCAATATCACTTTCAACCGAGTAACTCTCCATATAAATATATAATCCTGGTTCTATTTGTTTATGAATATTTCTATCCCAATTTCTATTAAGCCCCCTATAATATTGCTCTTCAAAAGCCAGTCGTTTTTTATTTGCTTTAGGTATAATATAATTTGTAAGAGCAAACGACAAACTAGCTAATAATAATGCAGAAATAAAATATGGACGTAATAATCTAAAATAACTTGTGCCTGAACTTAATATTGCAATAATTTCGGTATTTGATGCAAGTTTCGAAGTAAATAAAATAACTGCAATAAAAATAAATATTGGAGATAAGTAATTTATAAAGTATGGTACAAAATTCAAATAATAATCAAAAATAATAGCATTTACCGGAGCCTCTTTCTCAATAAAATCTTCTATTTTTTGCGATAAATCAAAAATTATTATCACAAAACTGAAAACAAATATCGAAAAAAAGAATGTTCCTAAAAACTTCTTAATTATGTATATATCTATCTTTTTTAACACTTATAATCTTGTTCCTAATTTCACAACCATCATATTTTTCCACGAAGTAAAGTCGCCATTAATAATACGTTTACGAGCCTCGCCAACCAACCATAAATAAAAAGCTAAATTATGAATACTTGCAATCTGCAATCCTAATAATTCGTTTGCTTTAAATAAATGTTTTACATAAGCTTTTGTATAAAAACTATCAACATAAGAAGTCCCGTTTTCATCTAAAGGAGAAAAATCGTCTTCCCATTTTTTATTTTTAATATTAATAATACCTTCTGAAGTAAACAACATTCCATTTCTTCCGTTTCGTGTAGGCATTACGCAGTCAAACATATCGGTACCAAGTGCAATAGCTTCTAAAATATTTATTGGAGTACCAACCCCCATCAAATAACGTGGCTTGTCTTGCGGAAGTATATTATTGACAATTTCTAGCATTTCGTACATATCTTCTATTGGTTCTCCAACCGATAACCCACCAATTGCATTTCCTTCCATTTCTTGCGAAGCAATAAATTCGGCCGATTGTACTCGTAAATCTTTATAAACGCTCCCCTGCACAATTGGAAAATATGTTTGTGAATGACCATATAATGGCTCAGTATTCTTAAAATGCTTTACTCCACGCTCTAACCAAGAATGTGTTAAATGCATCGATTTTTTTGCGTACTCATAATCGCAAGGATAAGGTGTACACTCATCAAGAGCCATCATAATATCAGAGCCTATAATTCGCTGTGTATCAACCACATTTTCGGCAGTAAACAAATGTTTTGAGCCATCAATATGCGAGCTAAACAATGCACCCTCATCGGTTAATTTACGGTTAGCCGACAAAGAGAAAACTTGATAACCACCACTATCGGTTAAAATTGGTTTATCCCAATTTATAAATTTATGCAAACCACCTGCTTGTTTTATTATATCCATACCCGGACGTAAATACAAGTGATAAGTATTACCCAAAATTATTTGTGCTTTAATATCATCGGTAAGTTCGTGCTGATGCACCCCTTTAACTGTTCCTGCTGTACCTACAGGCATAAATATTGGAGTTAGAATTTCGCCATGAGAAGTTTTTATTACTCCTGCCCTAGCCTTCGAACCTTTATCTTTTACTTTTATCGAAAAATCCATAATATATTTTACTGTCTGCAAAGATAACAAAGCATTTTATTTTATTTTTATTATTATAAATTATTAACGAACAAACATTTTATTTGATGCTTATTTTTTATGACTTCAGATACTTCGATTCTCTCAGTATGACAACTTCGAGTTTTAATTATAGTACAAACCCAAATGATTTGTCATTCTGAACAAAGTGAAGAATCTAGTTTACTCAAACAAAAGCATTAGTATTATTTAATAAAAAAGAATATTTTTGCAATCCCAATTAAACTATTTAAAATTAACAACATCAAATTTAAAATTAAAAAGAATAAATGAAGTTTTCCAAAATAAATCGTTGGATACACCGCGAATTCGGTTTCTTTTTTGTTGGTATGACTATAATTTACGCAATATCAGGAATTGCAATAAATCATATTAACGATTGGAATCCTAATTACAGTATTTCTCACGAAAATATTAAAATAGCTCCTATTACTGAAAAGGTTGACAAAGCTAAAGCTAAGCAAATTCTTGCAAAATTTGTGAACAATGATTTATACAAAAGCTTTTATTACCCTCAAAAAAATATATTAAAAATATTTTATAAAGGAGGAAGTCTTATTGTTGATATTAATACAGGTTCAGGTTATTATGACCAGATGAGAAGACGTCCAATTCTTTTTCATTTTAACAAACTACATTACAACCCCAATATTTGGTGGACAATTTTTTCAGATATTTTTGCAGTAGCCCTATTTTTTATTGCTATAACTGGGCTATTTGTTAACAAAGGGAAATATGGCATTAAAGGCAGAGGTGGAATACTTGCAATTATTGGGGCATTAATTCCTATTATATTTTTAATTTTCATGTAAAATAATTTGAAAAAAATAATATTAAATACCATTATTGTTTTAATAAGTAACTTACTTTTCTCTCAAAGTATAAGCTTACCATATAACGATACAATAAAATCGTTCGATGTTATTGTTAAAACCAAAGGTGATTCTATTAAATATGACGAATACGCATATTTCAAAAAAGACAGCTCAAAAATTGCATGGATAAAACATGTTAGTAACGGAAAAACTGTTAGTGTTTATCGCGAATTTTTCATTAACTCAAAAACACATAAAAAACAAATATACACTTATTTAGGTTTAAAAGATGGAATTTACCAAGAATGGAATAGCAAAGGGGAATTAACCGTTTCTGGACAATATAACAAGGGTAAAAAAGATGGTACTTGGCTATATATTAAAGATAAACGACATGAAGTATATAAAAACGGTATTAAACATGGTAGGTGGCGAATATACGAAGGTAAAACGCCGTGGACTTTGTACGTTTACAGAAAAGATACTATAAAAAAGATAAAAAAATAGCCATCAAAAATTTGACAGCTATTTTATTTAATATGTAAAACTCAATTAAATGAATTTCCTCGCCGCAAGCAGACAAGGTATCGTTTTGGAATAATGTTTTTTCTACGTCCCAAAGGACGTGGAATTAAACCCAAACAGATTAAAACTGAGCTAATGTATTCTTAATTATTTCAACTGCTTCCATAATTTGAGCCTCTGTAATTACAAGAGGTGGAGCAAAACGAATAATATGATCGTGAGTTGGTTTAGCAATAAGTCCGTTTTCTTTCATTGCAACACATACATCCCAAGCAAATTTACCATTCTTAGGCTTAATAATTACAGCATTTAAAAGACCTTTACCTCTAACTAACTCAATCATATCTGAATCAATTTTTCTTAATTCGCTTCTGAACAATTCACCTAAACGCTCAGCGTTCTCAGCTAATTTTTCATCTTTAACAACTTTAAGAGCCGCAATAGCAACCTTTGCTGCCATTGGATTTCCACCATAAGTAGAACCGTGCTCACCCGGTTTAATTGCTAACATAATATCATCGTCAGCTAAAACAGCCGAAATAGGATAAACACCTCCTGAAATAGCTTTTCCAAGTATTAACATATCAGGACGAACTCCCTCATGATCAACAGCTAATAATTTACCTGTACGAGCAATACCTGTTTGAACCTCATCAGCAATAAATAATACATTTTTAGCTTTACATAAATCGAATGCCGCTTTTAAATAACCATCTTCAGGTACATAAACTCCTGCTTCGCCTTGAATAGGCTCAACCAAGAAACCTGCTACGTTAGGATCTTCTAAAGCTTTTTCTAATGCAGGTAAATCGTTATAAGGTACAACCTCAAAACCTGGGGTATAAGGTCCAAAACCTTTATAAGACTCAGGGTCTGTTGACATAGATATAATAGTAATTGTACGACCGTGGAAGTTTCCATCACATACAATTATTTTAGCTTTATTTTCTTCGATACCTTTTACATCGTATCCCCATTTCCTACACAGTTTTAAAGCTGTTTCATCAGCCTCAGCACCTGAATTCATTGGTAATACTTTATCGTATCCAAAATATTTTGTTACATACTCTTCGTACTCACCTAGGGCAGCAGAATAAAATGCACGAGATGTTAAGTTTAATACTTTGGCCTGCTCGGTTAAAGCACTAACTATTTTTGGGTGACAATGCCCTTGATTTACAGCCGAATAAGCTGAAAGAAAATCATAATATTTTTTTCCTTCAACATCCCAAACAAAAATTCCTTCGCCTTTTTCTAAAACAACAGGAAGCGGATGGTAGTTATGCGCACCATATTTACTTTCTCTTTCGATATAGTCTTGTGTATTCATAATTAAGAATTTAGAACGTTAATCTACAATAATTTTAAATTTCACAAATGTAAAATATTTTAATAATATTATTAAGCTTTTTGAGAAAAAAATAAAGAATAATTATTGTTTGCACTATTAAAATATTTTATTACTTTTGCATTCGCTTTTGGTCTCGTGGCCGAGCGGTTAGGTAGGGCTCTGCAAAAGCTCGTACAGCGGTTCGAATCCGCTCGAGACCTCAAAATAGCTGTAACAAACAGTAACAAAAGGTTGAAAACATAGAGTTTTCAACCTTTTGTATTTTTAAATTATATAAATACAACTCTATTACATTTCAAAATAAGCTATACTCAAACTACATGATTTAAGTAGGGTCTGCTGAAAAGCTCTGAGCTGTATTAGATTTTTATTTTCTGAAATGCAGATGTATATACATACCTCAAATTGAAGAAGATAAAAATATGATGTACCTCAGAGCAAGCATAAAACTATGATTTTAACATTTGTAAATACAAACTTATAAGCACATCTGTTTTAAAAAGTTTTGCACTTACAATAACGTATTTTAGATTAAGTGGTTTTGTAACAATTCGTTATACATTTCTCAGCAGACCCTAAGTATACTTGTTATTTTATATACTCAATCCATCTTATACTCAAACCAAATAGCTTTTAGATTTTTTTGCTTTTTCTTTTTCCATTTTTATTTGCTTAAAATCGTAAGCGTAACAAGCTATGCTTAAAATTTCAACCTCTAAAAAAGAAAAAACAAACCAATATAAATTCCCTAAAAGCTAAATGGATTGAGTATATTAAAAACATCTGATGTTCTGTTTATTTTGAAATATTAAAAAAAAATTGTATTATTGTACATAGTTTTGTTGAGCAGCTTATTTGGGGTTGGCTGTATTCAATAAATTATTTGCAAGCACTATATAAAGACCTCATTTTTAATTAAAAAAGTATTTATTATGAACAGAATTACTTTATTTTTTTTATTGGTAATTTTTTCACTAACTACATTTGCAGACAATGTACCTGTGGAAAAAGCACAAAAAGTTGCACAAAACTACATGGAATCTCAAAAAAAGGATTTCAATAATGTAGTAAGCAACATCGAAACAATTAATTACAAAGGTTACGATGTAATTTATGTATTTAATTTTGTTGATGGAGGTTATATATTAATTTCAACAGATGACAATGCTTATCCTATCTTAAGTTTTGCATTTGAAGGAGAATATGATGAAACCAATCCTAAAATGCCATCGGCATACAAATGGTGGGTAGAAAGCTATAAAGAGCAATTAATTATTGCACAAACACAAACTTTTAGAGTACCAGCACTTACAACTACTACTTGGAATAAATATTACAAATCAGTAGTTTATGGAAACACAAAAAGTACAAATGCTGTAACAACACCTTTACTTGATGTAGAAGGTATTAAATGGGATCAAACAGCCCCTTACAATGCAGATTGTCCAGGCGGACCAGACCCAGTAGGTTGTGTTGCCACAGCAATGTGTCAAATAATGCGTTATCATAAATATCCAGAGCACGGAGAAGGTTCTCACTCGTATAACGAGAATGATTACGGAAACCAATCAGCTAATTTTGGAAACGCTACTTATGATTGGGATAATATGCCAGCTCAAGTAACTTCTGCTAATGCAGATGTTGCAAGAATCTCTTACCATGCAGGAGTAGCGGTAGATATGGATTACGGTCCACAAGGTTCTGGAGCATATTCTAGTGTAGTTGATGATGCTTTGATTAATTATTTTAAATATCATTCTGATGCAACCTATGCACAAAAAGATAATATGACTGAAACACAATGGAAAACTAAGCTTAAAAGCAGTTTAGATAATTCTTGGCCTGTTTTTTATGCAGGTAACGACCAAGCACAGTCAATGGGACATGCTTTTGTTTGCGATGGATATAATAATAATAATGAGTTTCATTTCAACTGGGGTTGGGGTGGTTATTCTAACAGCTGGAACCAAATGGGTGATATAGTACCCGGTGGAACAGGTACAGGTGGTGGTAATGGAGATTATAGCTACGGTAACGTAATAGTTTATAATATTCACCCTAAAAATGTACAACCAACTTTAAATGCTGATTTTACAGCAGATGATGAATCTATAGATATAGGAGGAACTGTTCATTTTACTGACAACTCAACTCAAGGAAGTAGTGCTATTACTTCTTGGCATTGGACTTTCACAGGCGGTAACCCTGGTACATTTAACGGACAAAACCCTCCTGCAATTACTTATGCAAACGAAGGTATTTATGATGTTAAATTAAAAGTAAGTGATGGCTCTGGTGACGATACTGAACTTAAAACAGGTTATATTAAAGTTGGGG
>Ga0256827_10001609_pt1 | contig 14523 bp, 16 predicted proteins | sample CV84metaG_FD_185977 | JGI IMG/M metagenome (GOLD analysis project Ga0256827, IMG submission 185977) | Hydrothermal vent microbial communities from East Pacific Rise, Pacific Ocean - CV84 | ecosystem: Environmental > Aquatic > Marine > Hydrothermal vents | place: Pacific Ocean: East Pacific Rise... | reverse complement strand
TTGTCAAATATATTTCACCTCTTCTCATTTTGAAAATTCCTCTGCAAAAGACTCTTCAACTTCCAAAAAATCATCATATCTACTTTGAGATAAAGCTTTTCTATTTTCAAAAAGATAAAGTTCATCTTCTATTTGTTCTTTTACTCTCTCATAAAGCACATATGGCAAAACCACACTTTTTTTAATATGTTTTTTTGCATCCTCAACAAAAGTAATCTCTTGTGGGTTTGTTATGTATGACGGTTTTTTTACTACATCACTTGAAGTTATTGTTATCATAAAAACTCCTATTTTTAATTACTATTATATCATACTATTTTAATCTACATATAATAATATCTGTTATTTTTACTTGTTGTTCAGCCCCAGCTAAACAACATTTATAGGAGTACAAATATCAGAATAAAATACCTACTATCTCTAAAACATAATAACATTACCGTTAAAATAATTCAAACGTAGGCTCCTAAACTGGAGCTAAGGAAGCAGTAATAATATCTATTTTATGCTAGAATAGCAAATACAGGAGTCAATTATGCAACTTCAAATTGATGTAAATAGTGTAAAATCAGCTATTTTTTTAGAATTATTAAATTTAATTTAAAAAAGACAATATGATAAATGACTATAAAATTATAGATAATGAAAAAAAGACTTATGATAATGAAGTACTAAATGACTTGTCTATGATAGGCGATAGTTTAAGAAATGCAAAAATGGGTTAGGTCACAAAACTTCAACTATTGTAACGATTAAAGATGTATAAATATACCGTAGTAGAGCAAGAATTTAAAGAGGATTTAGAAATAGGGACTTCAGTCCCATTTTATGGGACTGAAGTCCCTACTCCAATAAAAGATTTATTCTTATCTTAATAACATCTTATTAAATAAGTAAATTATATAAAACACCAATGGATAAGTAAGAATGATTGAAAATATATTAAAATTCTTTGTCAACAATAGCAGACTGAACTACTTTCTATTTGTACTTGTATTCATCTCTGGTGTGGTGCTTTACACCAAAACACCTAAAGAGATATTCCCCTCTTTTGAGCTTGATATGGTTTCTGTCAACGGATACTATGCAGGGTCTTCCATTGATATGCTTGACAAAATGGCAGTTAAAGAGATAGAGACAGAACTTAAAAATATAGATGGCATTGATAAGATGGCAACTGTTATCTCTGCAGGAAAATTCAATATTATTTTAGAGCTTGAAAAAAGAGTTGACAAATATAATACAGCCGATAAAGTCAAAGATGCCATTACTTTGACCAAACAGTACCTACCTTCTGACATGGATGAACCCTCTGTTAAAGTTCTGGAAATTAAAAAAGATCTTATGCGTATTGCCATTTCATCCAACAAAGCTTCACATGCAGAGTTGATAGAAGCAGCCAACAGACTGAAAGACAAAATTACCGTTTTAAAAAATATTTCTGAAGTTTCCATCTTTGGAGATTCAGATAAATATTATGACATTCGTCTGCATTCTGAAAAAATTCGTGCTTTGGGACTGGATGAGAGTTCTGTCATTACTGCACTCTCGGGACTATCATACATATTTCCCATAGGAACCATAGAAGACAGCCAAAACGGACACTATTTCATCTCTACTTTCAATGGTCCAAAAGATGCCCAAAAGATGCTTCAAAGCCAAATACGAGTGATGGGGAAGACACTTTACCTAAAAGATGTTGCCACAGTTTCCAAACGTTATGAAGATACTGCCACCATGTACTCCATCGACACTAAACATGCTGTGGATCTTTCTGTTAAACAGAGTAGTAAAGGAAATGCTTTAGAACTTTCAAAAACTATTATGGCTCTTGTAAACCAAAATAATCTTACATCTGGCAACATCACCTATACCATTCATAATGACAGATCTGCAGCAATTAAAGACAGACTTAATATTGTTATCTCAAATATTCTACTAGGATTGATACTTATTAGTCTTCTGGTAGCCATTTTAATCAATAAACGTATGTCTTTTATTATCTCTTTAGGTATTCCTACCTCTTTCGTAATGGGTGCTTCTTATCTCTACCTTGCAGGATACTCCATCAATATGATTTCACTTATTGGTGTACTTATTGCGCTCGGGATCATTGTTGATGATGCCATTGTTGTAAGTGAAAACATTCAACAGCATATTGAAGAGGGATTAGAGCCAAAAGATGCAGCTATTTTAGGTGCAAAAGAGATGTTTAAGCCTGTAACCATCGCTTCACTTACTACTCTATTTGCATTCATACCTGCTCTTATGATGTCAGGAACTATGGGAGAGGTAATAAAACTCATTCCTATTGCTGTTTCAGTACTTGTATTTGCATCTCTCATAGAATCATTTATATTTTTACCTATTCATGCTGCTCATGTTTTGAAAAGAGAACAGGAAACTACATCATGGGAGGGCATCAACAGATTATATTCTAAGATAATTCACTTTTTTATGCGATATAAAAAAACTTTTCTGACCCTCTTTATTATCTTAGTACCACTGCTTATTGTCATAGGTATAAAAGCTAGTAAATTTCAAATGTTTCCTCAGTTTGATGCAACCACTGTCAATATTACACTTAAAGCAAATGTCAATACAAAAACTGAAGAGACGATTAACTACTTAAAAGTTATTGAGAAAGATTTGTATGAGAGAAAAGATGATTTTTTCATTTTACATATTGGCTCTGTAGCAGGATGGAGACGTGACTCTGCAGGTAACTCTGAAACATACCCCTATGTTGGGCAAATTACTATAGAACTACAAAAACTTAAAGCACAAAACTTTGTAGATAAATTTATTACCCCTACACTTAGTTTTTACTATGATAAAGAGGGACGTACCAGAGAAGATAAATCTATTATTATTGCAAAAAAATTACGCCACTTTTTAGAAAAACAAAAATATAAAGAGAGATTTAACCTCTCTGACCTTGCTATTGTCGAACGTAAAGTTGGTCCTATTAAGTCTGACCTCAAAATAGGACTGGTTTCCGATGACAATCAAAAAGTAATGAAATATGCAAAAAAGATAAAAACTGCACTTCATCAAATAGATGGCATTGTCTCAGTAAATGATGCTATGCACTTTGGTGTAGATGAGATCAAACTTCAAGTTAATGCTTATGGAGAATCTTTAGGTTTGAGTGAACAGAAGCTGGGGATTATTCTCTCTAATTTTTATCTGGAGAAAAAAATAGGATTTGCCTTTGATAGTTCTGATCTCTTGGAATTGAAAATACGTTCTGTTCAAAAAGACTCTTTAGCTGTACTCAAGAATTTTCAAATAAAACTTAATGATAAACAATTTGTTGCACTTAAAGATGTAGTGAATTTTAATATCATCAAATCTTTTGAAAAAATCATTAAAGATAGTGGAGAGAAAAACTTTTATATTTACGCAAATGTTGACAGCAAAAAGATTACGGCTACAGAAACACTAGAGAAGATAGACAACATTTTAAAAGTAGCAAAAAAAGATGGAATTAAGATAATTCTAAAAGGTGAGCAGGAGAAGAAAAAAGATCTTAAAAATGATATGATGGCAGCTTCTGGTGTTGCCATGCTTCTTATTATGTTTTCACTTCTCTACCTATTTAACTCATTTAGGGAAACTTTTATGATGATGTCAGTCATACCATTTGCATTTTTGGGTGTACTCATAGGACATTTTGCTTTGGGAATTAACCTCTCTATGCCATCCATCATTGGCATGCTTGGTCTCTCAGGAGTTGTCATAAACGATGGAATAATTATGATTATGAACTTAAAAAAAGCAAACAATATGGATGAGATTTTCTACTACGCTTCAAAAAGGTTCAGACCTATAGTTCTTACTTCCGTAACAACACTCATAGGGCTTAGTTCATTAGTCTTTTTTCCCACAGGACAAGCTGCTATTTTTCAACCTATGGCTATAGCTTTAGGATTTGGACTTGCATGGGGAACTGTGTTAAATTTACTTTATTTACCTGTACTCTACACTATATTGAACCAAAAGAGATTGAATATATAAGACTATTACATAAAGTTTTAATATAAATAAATATGATATAATCATTTCAAAATAAAATCTGGAGTTCCACCCCCTTATGAATGATCACAATTTAGATGACCTCATCATCGATAATATAGAACCTAAAAATAGTAAAACTAAAAGTTTTTTAACTATTATTGCACTACTTATTGTTATTTTAATCGTAGCAATTATTCTTACAAAAATCATATTGAAAGACCCGAATGAGGTAAATGCTCCTCTTGATGAGAGTACTGAAATGATTAGTCCTGAACTTACACTTCAAAATGTTGGCAAAAAAACAGAACAGAAAGAGGAGACTAAACTTTCAAGCATAATTGAAAAAGAATTAGATGAACCAGTAAAAGCTCCAGAAGTTAAAGAGGTAGTTGAAACAATTGAAGCTGTGCATGTAAGTAAACCCAAGCAAACAAATAAACCTATAATAAAAGAACCTAAAGTACAAATTGAAATACCAACAGTTGAAATTACAAAAAAGAGTGTCGAAATTACAAAAGAGTTTGATCAATCTGTTAAAGAAAAACCAAAAACCACTGAAACACCTAAAGTAAAAGTTGTAAAACCTAAAGCTAAACCAGCTCCAGTAAAGCAGAGACCAGTTGAAACTATAACATCTATTTCAAAACAGATATATTATGTACAAGTTGGTTCTTTTTCTCAGCAACCAAGCAAAAGACTCTTAAGTGCCATAAAAAATAATGGTTTCATATATAGAATTAAAATAGCAGGAGCTGCAAAGAAAGTACAGATAGGACCATTTAAAGATAGAGCTTCAGCAAGTGCTGCTCTTGTTAGAATTAGAGATCGTATTAAAAAAGACTCATTTATAGTTAAAAAGTAGAGAGTATTATGCATAAAACAATTTTATTTGACCAGCTCACACCTGTTGCCCTTTACGGAAAGATAAAAGAGCTTTTTCCTAATGAGATTACTATGCTTTTTGAATCTATGGTTAATACAAGTGATGGAAATTTCTCTTTCATTACCATAGGAGCTCAAGAGCGTTTAATATATAAAAATAAAACAACAACTTATACAGACTTGTCTGGAACAAGCAAAGAGTTAAAAGAGGATCCTTTTACTTTTTTAAAATCGTACTATGCAAAAATTGACAAAGAGGCAAACAGAGAGAGAGCATTGAAAGTTGGTTTCTCTTTTATAGATGGTTTCATAGGCTTTATGGCATACGACATGGTAAAAGTTTTTGAACCTGTACTTGAAGAGAGTATGGATAATCTACTTGACCCACTCAATACTCCAGATCTTGACCTTGTACGTCCTAAAATAATCATGGCATTTTCTCATAAAAGTGCAAAACTTACTCTCATACTAAATGATCCTTCTATGGAAAAAGCTCTTGAAGATATAGAAAATATTCTATACAATAGCTGTACGCCTATGCCTATAGAAGCTGTGAAATTAAATGGTGAGGGAAGCTTTAGCATTGATGAAGAGCGTTTTAAAAAACTTGTAGATGAGTCTAAAGAGAACATTCGTTCAGGAGATATATTTCAAATACTCCTCTCTAACAGATATACGCAAAAAGGTAAGATTGATCCTTTGAGTTTTTACAGAGTATTGCGTTCTAAAAATCCTTCTCCGTACCTCTTCCTACTTGACTATGAAGATTTTTCTATCTGTGGTTCAAGCCCTGAAGTAATGGTACGTTTAACTGAGGGAGAGATACTTCTTCGTCCTATTGCTGGCACACGTAAACGTGGCAAAAATGCAAAACGTGACAAAGAGCTAGAACTAGAAATGCTGGAAGATCCAAAAGAGTGTGCAGAGCATCTCATGCTCATAGACCTAGGTCGCAACGATGTAGGTCGTGTAGCTCAAACAGGTACGGTTAAAGTAACCGATATGATGCGTGTAGAGAAATACTCTCATGTTATGCACATGGTTTCAGATGTTGAAGCACAACTTATGAAAGACAAAGATATGTTCGATCTCTTTGCCGCAACCTTTACAGCAGGAACTATGACCGGTGCACCAAAGATTGAAGCAATGAAACTCATAGCAGATTACGAAGGTTTAAAACGAGGTTTCTACTCTGGTGCTGTAGGTTATTTCTCTTTTGATGGAAATATGGACTCAGCTATAGCCATACGAACTTCACTCATAAAACCTGACTCCATTACTCTTCAGGCAGGTGCTGGTGTAGTTGCAGACTCTATTCCAGAGTTGGAGTACCTAGAGGTTAAAAACAAGCTTGGTGCTTTACTCGCAACGTTAAAAGAAATGGAAAGTCTGTAAAGATGGCAAAAGAACTTTTTGCTATTTTTGGAAATCCTGTTTCTCACTCTAAATCTCCTTTAATGCATAACCTATCTTTTAAAGGTTTAGACTTTGATGCTTGTTATACCCGATATAAACTTCAAAACGGAGAACAACTCAAAAACAGATTTTTTGCTTTAGGACTTAAAGGCATAAACATTACTGTACCACATAAAGAGCATGCATTTAATGCCTGTGATGTACTTGACCCATTCGCAAAAAAAGTGGGTGCTGTCAACACTATTGTTGAAAAAAATGGGAAACTTTACGGTTACAATACAGATGCCCCTGGGTTTTTAAAAGCTATCTCTGAATTTGACAATATCAAAACTGTACTCTTTTTAGGTGCTGGTGGAACTGCACAATCAACATCCAGCATTTTACGTGATGAAGGGTATGAAGTAACCATACTCAATAGAAGTGAAAATCGTCTGGAAAGATACAAAAAAGAGGGTTTTGAAACATACACTTTTGATAACTTCATAGTAAAAAAATATGACCTTGTCATAAATATGACTTCAGCAGGTCTTGAAGATAATTCACTTCCAGCTCCAAAAGAGATCTTAGACTCTGTTATACCTCAGGCGATAGCTTGTGTTGATGTAATTTACGGGAAAGAGACACCCTTTTTAAAACTGGCAAAGTCACACAATAAACCAACAAAAGATGGTTCAGATATGTTACTTTATCAGGGTATTATTGCTTTTGAATATTTTACAAATCATAAATTTAATTTTGATGAAATAGAACCTCACATGAAAAAAGCATTCATTCTATGACAAAAATTTAAGTTTTATTATTTGACATCAATTAACCTTTGAATATTACAATACAAGGAGTAAAAAATGTTACACAACAGGAGTGAAAAGGTGATTAATATCCTTATGATAGAAGATGATCCAGAATTTGCAGAACTTTTAACCGAATATCTTTCCCAATTTGACATTAAAATAACAAACTTTGAAGACCCTTATCTGGGTTTGAGTGCTGGTGTAAAGAAATATGATATGATGATACTTGATTTAACTTTACCAGGGATGGACGGTCTTGAAGTTTGTGAAGAGGTTGTACGAAAATATGACTTACCTGTCATCATCTCTTCTGCACGTTCTGACATTAATGACAAAGTACAAAGTTTTGAACTAGGTGCTTACGACTACCTTCCTAAACCTTATGACCCTAAAGAGATGTATGCACGTATTATGTCCATTCTAAACCGTCTTAACAAAGGAGAGGGAAAGGCTGCACTACCTAAAAGTGATTTTGAAACTAAAGGTGATACAATCTATTTTAAAGGTGTAGCTCTCTCTTTAACTCCAGCAGAGTTTGAAGTTTTATCTCTTCTAGTAAAAAATCAAGGTATTACTCAGTCTCGTGAGCAGATTATAAATACTTCAGGAACTATGAGTATTGACTCACAAGGCAAAAGTCTTGATGTAATTATTTCTAAAATACGTACTAAATTAAACGACAATAAACGTATTCAAGCAGTACGTGGAGTTGGTTATAAGCTTGTTTAAGGGTTTCACATCGTTACGGAATAAAATAAATCTTGTTTTTTCCATAACTCTACTTCTTCTAGCTATTCTTTTCATCTCTTCCATCAAATATGACCATGCAAAATTTGAAGAGCATAATGAATCACATGAGAGAAGTATTTCACACTATCTCTACAGTTATTATCTAAAATATGGAAAAATAGATACCTATTATCTTGAAGCACAAAATGTATCTCTTATTACAGATAAAGGCAAAGTAATACAGATAGAACGCTCCTTTAAAAAGAAAGGCAAAGATGTTCATTATGCGGTAGATACCTTTCATTTACAGCGTATTATACTCATTCACAATGACCGTTTTAAACTATTTTTAGAAAATAAAAATAGACCTAAATATCCTATAAAGCGTATTATTGTTTTTACAATTGTTTTTCTTTTAATCATCTTACTATATTTCTGGGTAGTTAGAAGTCTAAGACCTATTTCAGAGTTAAAGAATAAAATTAAAACTTTTTCAGAAGGTAATCTTGATATACAGTGCAGAAGTGATAGAAATGATGAAATAGGTGAAGTCGCAAATGAGTTTGATCATGCTGTTACTACCATACGTGAACTAATACAATCACGACAACTCTTTCTGCGTGCCATTATGCATGAGCTTAAAACACCTATTGCAAAAGGTAGGATTATGAGTGAAATGCTCTCTGATGAAAAAAGCAAAAAGCGTATGCATAGCATTTTTGAACGTCTTAATCTACTTATAGATGAGTTTGCAAAAATAGAAAAGATCGCTTCTAAAAACTTTGAGCTTCACCTTCATCCTTATAAAATGTCTGACCTTCTTGAAGCAAGTATTGATATGCTTATGGTCGAGAACCCAAGTAGGCTAATTAGTGCTGAGATAAAAAGAGATTATATTGTAAATGTAGATTTTGAACTATTTACACTTGTAGTTAAAAATTTACTTGACAATGCCATAAAATACAGTACAGACAAACATATTAATGTTACTATTAACGAAGACAGAGTTGAAATTAGCAACAAAGGTCAGAAGCTAAAAGAACCTTTAGAAAACTATTTTAAACCTTTCCATACCTCTAAAAGTGGCTTAGGTTTAGGAATATATATTGTAAAAAGTATTTTAGATATTCACCATAGAGGGTTTGAATATAGATACGAAGATGGAGAAAATATATTTATAGTAATATAGGAGTAGGGGTTTTAACCCCGTTTAGCGGGACTGAAGTCCCTACTCCTATATGGTATCTGATAACATAAATGATAGTTCTAACGCTTGACTTGCATTTAGTCTTGGATCACATTGAGTATGATAACGGCTCGCAAGACCTTCTGCTGTAATGGCACACGATGTACTACCTGTACACTCTGTAACGTCATTTCCTGTCATCTCCAAGTGAATCCCTGCACCAATAGTTCCCATCTCTTTATGTATAGCAAAGAACTGCTCTACTTCTGAGAGAATATTGTCAAAATCTCTTGTTTTAAATCCACTTGAACTCTTTTCAACATTTCCATGCATTGGGTCACATGACCAAACAACATTTTTACCCTCATCTCTAACCCGTTTAAGAAGTTTAGGGAAATATTTTCTTATTTCACTAGCACCCATACGGACAATAAGGTTCAGCCTTCCCTCTTCATTTTTAGGGTTCAATGCATCAATAAGCTCTATGAGTTCATCCTCTCCCATACTTGGTCCAACTTTACAACCAATAGGATTTTGAATACCTCTAAAATACTCTATATGTGCTTCTGTAAGATCTCTTGTTCTGTCACCTATCCATAACATATGTGCAGAACAATCATACCACTCACCTGTTTCAGAATCTTCTCTTGTTAATGCCTCTTCATAGTTTAAAAGAAGTGCTTCATGTGAAGTATAGAGTGTTGTTTGATGTAGCTGTGGCATAGTATCTGAATTCAATCCACAAGCAGACATAAACTTCATAGATGAATCAATTTTACTACTTAACTCATCGTATCTTTTACCAAGTGGATTACCTTTAATAAAATCAAGATTCCACTTATGTACTCTGTTAAGATCTGCCAAACCACCTCTTGCAAATGCACGCAAAAGATTTAGTGTTGCTGCAGATTGATTATATGCTCGTAACATATTTTTAGGGTTTGGAATTCTAGCTGCTTCATTAAACTCAATACCATTAATAATATCACCACGGTAACTTGGTAATTTAACCCCATCAATTTCTTCAAAATCTGAAGATCTTGGCTTAGCAAATTGCCCTGCAATACGTCCAACTTTTACTATTGGTTTACCTGTACTGTACATTAAAACCATATTCATTTGAAGCATAACTTTAAAAAGATTCTTTATATTATCTGCATTAAAATTAGAGAAACTCTCTGCACAATCTCCACCCTGAAGTAAAAATGCTTCACCTCTTCCTGCTTGTGCTAGTTTAGCTTTCAATTTTCTTGCTTCACCTGCAAAAATAAGTGGAGGGTATGAACTTAACTCTACCTCTATTTTTTCAAGAAGTTCTTTATCTTGGTATGTTGGTTGTTGCTTTATAGGAAAGTCTCTCCAGCTACTCGGTGTCCAACTCATTTCTATATCCTTACTATGGGTATTTGCCCAAAAAATTAATAAAATAATTATATCTTAAAAAAGAGCAAAATTTAATTTTTTTACTAACTTTTTACTTGTTTTAAAAAAATACTCTCTCTTTTCACATTGTGAATAAGTTGTGAATAACTCATATTAAAAAATGAAACCCGTATTTAAGGGGCGTGAATAACTTTTTACTTTTTCACAACAAAGGTTACAAAGTTTGCCCATTGAAAAACTGTATCTACAGATTTAAATCCTGCATCTTTACACATTTGAATATTTTCCTCTATGGTAAAAGGAATAAGTACATTTTCCAAAGCTTCACGTTTTTGAGCAATCTCATATTCACTGTAACCCTGTTCTTTTTTATATTCATAATAGATATCAATCAAATCTTTATCTAACTTTTTATCTTCAAAAATAACTTTTTCTGAAAAAATAAAGATTCCATCTCTATTTAATCCAGTATATAGTTTTTTAATTAGCTCAACACGTTGCATAGGACGTATAAACTGCAAAGTATAGTTTGCAACTATTATATCTTCTTTATTATACTCATATGTCAGCATATCTGCTAACTCTAAATCTATACTTGCTCCAAAAGCTTGACACTTCTGCTCTGCTCTGTCTAGCATAGCTTGAGAATTATCTAAACCTTTTAAAATCATTTTACTATGCATTTTACTATGCAGATCAAGTAAAAATTTTGCAGTTGAAGAGCCAAGATCAAGTACTTTTTTCCCATCATCTTGCTCTTTCAAAATTAGAGAAATAACTAGCTTTCTAACCTCATCGTAAAATGGTACAGAACGTGAGAGCATATCATCAAATACAGAAGCTACAGCTTCATCAAACTCAAACTTTTTAGCTATTTTTTCTCTGAATACTTTATCTTTATTCATCTTTCAACCCTCTCCAATAAAATCTTGCATTATCTTATAATATCTCTCGTCTGATGAAATATCGTTATGCCCTCTATCTGATATAGTTGCCGTTGTCAAAAGATTTGGCGAAAAAGCATCAATAAGTTTTTGTGTTCTCTCTAGTGGAACTATTTTATCATTTTGAGCAATAACTATAAATGTTTGTGCAGAAATATCTTTTACTCTTGACAAAGAATCATACTTATCATGAAGAAGTAAATCTACAGGATAGAGAAAATACCTACCTTGTGCAACATTTAAAATGCTATCAAAGGGGGTAATAAGTGCTAACTTTATAACTTCTCTATGTGCTGCTACATAAGTTGCAATAGCTGTACCCAAACTACGACCACCGATAGAGATACGATTGTGTCTCTTTTTAACTATATCATACAACTTTAAAGAGTCGCTATAGAGTCCCTCCTCTGTTGGCTCACCACTACTACCTCCATACCCTCTATAATCCATCAAATAGACTGTAAACTTGGGAAACTGCTGTGCAATGTAGTCAGAACTCTCTGCCATAGACTCTGCATTGCCTCCAAAGTACAGTATGGCATTTTCATGTCCTTCATTTAAAACAATCACATGAATGGAGGCTCCACCATTTTCGAACATTATACTTTTATATGACGTAGCTATATTTTTTGTTGGAAAATAGAGAAAACTTTTCTGCTTAATATACAAAAATAGACCAACACCTACATAGACTAAAAGAAGTAAAATAATTATACTTTTCATAATACTCTTCACAATAGTATTTTTTTTGCATTCAAAATATCATTTTGAATCTCTATTTTCAGTGCATCTAATGTATCAAACTTTCTGTTTGCACGTATAAAATCTACAAATTCAAGCTCTACCTTACCATGAACAATTCCAATATCTCTATTTAAAATATGTGTCTCCACAGCAAAACTGCCATCTGTTGTAACACGATGTCCTAGAAAGCTTACAGAAGGCAACCACTCTTTGTTTATTTTACTGCGAGTAGCATAAACTCCCTCTAGTGGTAGTTGATACTCTTTTACATTAAGATTAAGTGTAGGAACAAGTTTTTTCTTTCCTAATCCTTGCCCTTTAACAATATTTCCATCTATGCAATAGGTACGACCAAGCAAACAGTTTGCCATCACTACATTTCCATCTCTCAAATAACTTTTAATAGTACTAGAATGCACAGAAATACCTTCACAACTAACCTCTTTGACAATAGATACTTCTCCATTAAAGAGTTCACCAAGATGTACAGCATCCCCAACCTTCTCTTTACCAAATGCAAAGTCATAACCTACTACAATTTTCTCCAAGGCAGGAAAATCTTCTCTAAGTTTAGCTACAAACTCTTGAGGTGTAAAAGATCTAATTTTATCAAAATGGTAAAAACAGCACACTTTAGAAGTATAAAGTGAACGCTTATACCCTGGGGTCAAATACCCACCATTTCGTTCTATAATTACTATAGCTTCTGCCTGTTCAATCAACCTCTGATGAGCAATATGTATGCCATCAAATGAACCTATGGCTATAGACTTAATTTGATTATTATATTTCAATCATTTCTCCATTGGGTACTATACACCCTACATTTTTTTAAAATGGTAAAGGTACTCTTGATTACCCTTTTTACCTGTCACTTTAGATTCAGCCTGATACTTCTCTTCCCAGCCTAACTTTTTAGCCTCTGCTTCAAAAGCCTCTTTACGTCTGGCAATGGCATCTAAATCTTGCACTACACCCTTGCTGTCTCTCTTTACATCTTTTCCTACTTCAAACTGTGGTTTATAGAGTATTATAATATCTGTACCCTCTTTTGATAGTCTATCTATATCTGAAATAATCTGCAAAATAGAGATGAATGAAACATCACATGTTATAAGTTCAAAGGCTTCTTCACTTGTAAAATCACGAATATCTGTCTCTTCATGCAGAAAAAGTCTATCATTTTTACGCAAAGAGATGTGCAACTGATTACGTCCTACATCTACACAATCTAATGAACCTACACCCTGTTCCAAAACTATTTGTGCAAATCCACCCGTAGAAGAGCCAATGTCTAATGCACGTTTCTCTTTGAAATCCATTACATACTCAGCCAAAAAACCATCCAATTTACGCCCAGCACGGCTAACATAAAACTTTTCATTTATTACTTCAACTACTGTATTTTCATCAATTTTTGCCGATGCTTTAGGTTTTTTGCCATCTACAGTAACTTTTCCATCTTTTATAGCATCATGTGCACGATTACGACTCTCATAATAACCCTCTTCTACTAAGTATTTATCTAGTCTCATTTTAAAAATCTTTCATAATTTACTATTTCTATTCCACAATTAACAAATTCTTTATCATTTGTGATTAAAAGGTTACAACCATTATCTCTTGCACATAAACACTGTAATGTATCTTCCAAATCAATACTTTTTAACAAAGATATATTAGTTGCCTCCCTAATTACTGTTTGCCCATATGAGACAACATTCCAATCTATATAAATAATATTTTTAAAAAATTCCAATGTAGCCTTTTTATTTTTTGAAATAAAATAGAGTGTACTCAGCATATCTTCACTAATAAACACTTCATACTCTTCTTCTATTAATATTTTTAACAACAATAAAGAATTTTCATGATTTTCTCTAGCATCACTTATCATATCTGCCACAATATTAGTATCTAAAAATATTTTTTTATTCTCCATATTGTTCTTCTGCCTTTAATTCTTTCATTTGTGATGAAGTTAAATCTTTAAATCTTTCATGAATACTACCCTTACCTACATATTTCATCACTCTTTCTAACTTCTTTTGTTTTTCTTTAGCAAGCTTTTTTTCTAAAAATCTTTTAACATCTTCTGCATACTTAGAAGAGATAAATACACCTTTATACTCATGTGATTTTCTATCTTCAATATCTATATAATCATACTCACCAAACATGCTACCATTACGTGTAAGTTCTCTAATGCTCATAGTAGTTGTCATTTTAACTCCTTATCGTCATAAGATTATTATATCATATTGTATTATTGTTGTCAAAATATATACTACAACAATCTCCTCATCTCACTCTCAGTTAAAGTAGCCACACCCAAACTTTCAGCCTTAGTCAATTTTGACCCTGCATCATCTCCATAGATGACATAATCTGTCTTTTTAGATACCGAACCACTCACCTTAGCCCCAAG
>Ga0256827_10001607_pt1 | contig 14539 bp, 13 predicted proteins | sample CV84metaG_FD_185977 | JGI IMG/M metagenome (GOLD analysis project Ga0256827, IMG submission 185977) | Hydrothermal vent microbial communities from East Pacific Rise, Pacific Ocean - CV84 | ecosystem: Environmental > Aquatic > Marine > Hydrothermal vents | place: Pacific Ocean: East Pacific Rise... | reverse complement strand
TCACAACGCTATAATCCATGTGAGATTGTACGTGGCGGTGTTGTGGCTATAGAACGTTAAACTTTACTAAATTGAATTAATGTAAGGTCGGTTTTCTGACCTTGCACATATAAGGATTTTATATGATCTGCAAACTCTCCCAAATTACAAAAGAACTCAGCTTGGATCTTCAAAACAATGATATTGAGATAGCTGGCATACATACCCTAAGTGAAGCAACATCTACACAACTCAGTTTTTTTACCGACAGTAAATATGCTTCACAACTTCCACATACAAAAGCTGCAGCTGTTCTTATAGATGCAGAACATGCAGAATTACTGCCTTCTGAGACTATTGCACTTATTACAGATGAAGCACATTTGAAATTAGCAGAGGCATCAAAGTTTTTTGCCTATAAATTAAAGAGTAAAGAGGGGCATCCTGTTGCAGGTGAAGGATGTGATATCGATCAACGTGTACATTTTGGTACAAATGTTACACTTGGAGACAATGTAACTATATTGGCAGGATGTTACATAGGAGATGATGTAAATATAGGTTCAGATACCTTGCTTCATCCGAATGTAACACTTTATCATAAAACACAGTTGGGTGAAAGATGTATCATTCACAGTGGTACAGTGATCGGCTGTGACGGCTATGGATTTGCCCATACTAAAACGGGTGAGCATGTGAAAATTTACCAAAATGGTAATACTGTAATAGAAGATGATGTGGAAATAGGAGCAAACTGTACAGTAGATAGAGCTGTCTTTGGGACTACCTATATTCGCAAAGGTACCAAACTTGATAATTTGATACAAATAGGACATAATTGTGATGTAGGGGAACATACGCTTTGTGCTGCGCAAGTAGGGCTATCAGGTTCTACTAGATTAGGTAGAAATGTGGTTATGGGAGGACAAAGTGCTACAGCAGGTCATTTGGAAATAGGTGCATTTGCGACCATTGCTGCAAGAGGTGGTGTAACCAAATCACTTGAAGGGAAAAGAACGTATGCCGGGTTCCCTGCGATAGATCATAAAACATGGTTGAAAATGCAAGTAAAAATGCTTGGGTTGGTAAAACGCAAGAAATAGTTAAATAATTACGATATGACTTTTAAATCAAAGATATGAGATGATATTTGCTTATTCAGCAGCGACCATCTCTTTATAGAGTTTTAATGCAGCATCCATTCTCTCTTTATCTGGTATTTTACGACCTGCAATATATCCTACAATATTATTGTCCTCATCAAACTTTGGTTTGATCCAAACTTCAACAAGATAGTACTTACCTTCGTTATTCATATTTTTAACAAGACCTTCCCAGTAATTTCCGCCTTTGATTGTTTCCCACATTCCTTTAAATGCAGCTTTTGGCATATCAGGATGTCTGTTGATACTGTGAGGTGACCCAATAAGTTCTTCTTTTGAATACCCTGTCATATTTCTAAATTTGCGATTGGCATAGGTAATGATGCCGGCTGTATCTGTTTCTGTGATCATTACACCACCGTCAAACGGGATCTCTATATCTACAGGTTCAGGTTTGGTGATTGACTTACCAGTAATAATATTTTTAATAACTTGACCCATGTTATTTATCCTTTAGGATTTATCTTTCTTATATAATACCACCAAAAACTTATATCATTATAATATTTTGGTTACAATACGGCATTATTAGTAAGAAGGGGCAGTTTTTGTCTATGAGAGAAAGAATTAGATCACTTTTAGAAGAGCGTATACTCGTTATTGATGGTGCTATGGGTACACAGATACAAGACCTTGAAGTACCTGCTGAAGCATGGCTGGATGGCAAAGGTGTAGACCAGGAAGGGTGTAATGAACTTTTAAATGATACCGCTTCGGACATTATTAAACGTATACATAAACGTTATGCTATGGCTGGTGCAGACTTATTGAAAACCAATACTTTTGGAACAATGCCGTGGGTACTTGATGAGTATCAAATGGGTGAACGTGCATATGAACTCTCTAAAAAAGGTGCGATGCATGTCAAAGAGATATGTGATGAATACGGAACAGAGGAGTCACCTAAGTTTGTATTGGGTTCTATAGGTCCCGGTACAAAGTTGCCTTCTCTTGGACATATCCATTATGATGAAATGTATGAAGGATATAAACTTTGTGCTTTAGGACTTATTGACGGGGGATGTGATGTTTTTTTACTTGAAACCTGTCAGGATCCATTGCAGATAAAAGCAGCATTGCATGCCTGTGAAGCAGCAAATGAAGAACGTAAAATAAAACTTCCTATCATGGTATCCGTTACTATTGAGCTGAGTGGTTCTATGCTTATTGGGACTGATGCCACAACGATCGTGACAATTTTAGAACCTTTTGATATTCTCTCTCTTGGTTTCAATTGTGGTACAGGTCCGGATCAGGTAAAAAAACATTTAAAAACCCTTTCAGAACTCTGTAATATTCCTATTTCTATCCATGCGAATGCTGGTTTGCCACAAAACCGTGGAGGATATACCTATTACCCGATGGGACCGGATGAATTTACGGATAAACAGTTGGAATTTACTGTATTTGACGGTGTGAGTTTTCTAGGTGGATGTTGCGGTACCACACCACAGCATATTCAAGCGTTGAAAAAAGCGGTAAGTGTGTTAAAACCTAAAAAGCCAAGTGGGTCGATTGAACCTTCTATTGCTTCTCTATTCAATACTACGGAACTTTTTCAGGAACCGGCACCACTACTCATAGGAGAACGTTCAAACTCTACAGGTTCAAAAGCTTTTAGAGAATTGATCATTGCTTCTGATTATGAAGGTACACTGACGGTTGGACAGGCTCAGGTACGTGACGGAGCACACTGCCTTGATGTCAATGTTGAGTTTGCAGGGCGTGATGGTGCTAAAGATATGAGAGCTATTATGGAGCTGTATAATCAGAAAATACCTCTACCCTTAATGCCGGATGCTACACGTGTCAACACCATGGAAGAGGGGCTGAAATGTATTGGTGGAAAACCCATTATCAACTCGGTGAATCTGGAAGATGGTGAAGAGAAGTTCCATGCTATCTGTAAGCTGGCAAAAAAATTTGGTACAGCACTGGTTTGCCTGACCATTGATGAAGTGGGTATGGCAAAGACCAAAGAAGATAAAGTATCTCAGGCAGAACGCATGTATGATATGGCAGTGAATGGACACGGTATAGACCCTCGAAATCTTATTTTTGATATGCTCACTTTTACTGTAGGTTCAGGAGATCTTGAGTACAGAGATGCAGCTATTCAAACCTTAGAAGCCATCCGTGAGTTGCATGTGAGGCATCCTGAAGTTGGTTCTACTTTAGGGCTCTCAAATATCTCTTTCGGACTGGATGTCAATGCCAGACGTTATCTCAATTCAGTCTTTTTGCACCACTGTCTGCAAGCAGGATTGACTACTGTGATCATTAATGTAAAACATATTATTCCTTTAGCAAAAATGAGTAGTGAAGACCGGGAAATTTGTGAAGAGTTGCTTTTTACTCCAGATGATAATTCTCTCTTTAAATTCATAGAACACTTTTCAGATGTGAATATAGATGAAGATGAGAATGATGAAGAGTATGAAGCAATGTCAACGGAAGAGAAGATTGCAAAACTGCTGCTTGACGGAGACAAAGAGCGTATGATCCCATTGGTGGAAGAAGCACGAAAAGAGATAGATCCCGATAAGATCGTCAATGAGATACTTATTGATGCTATGAAAGTGGTGGGTGAACTCTTTGGTTCTGGTCAAATGCAGTTACCGTTTGTATTGCAGTCCGCAGAGACGATGAAGACAACGGTAGATTACCTGAATCCTTACCTGACCAAACAGGAAAAAGATACAGATACTACACTGGTCATTGGAACAGTAAAAGGAGATGTGCACGATGTGGGTAAAAATCTTGTCGATATCATTCTTTCAAATAACGGTTTTAAAGTAGTGAATGTAGGTATCAAGACAGACTTGCAAGAGTATTTGGATGTGGTAGATGCTCAGCCTATTCAAGCCATAGGGATGTCAGGACTTTTGGTAAAGTCAACAGCCGTAATGAAAGATAATCTTGAATCAATGGCTGAGATGGGGATGGAAATTCCTGTACTTCTTGGCGGTGCTGCTTTGACACGTTCATTTGTTGATGATTTCTGTCGCCCTATCTATAAAGGTCCGATCTTTTACTGTCGTGATGCTTTTGACGGGGTCATTGCCATGTCACGTATAGAAAAATACAATGAAGATCCTTCTGTTGGGCTTGATACCCGTATGGCAGGAGATATGAAAGAACGTGTGAAAATGGTGAAAAAAGAGGTGGTTATTCCTCCTTTTGACGAGATTAAGATGCCTGAAAAAATGGAGATTCCTACCCCACCGTTCTGGGGTAGAAGAGTACTTCAAAAAGAGGATCTTGATCTCAATATGGTTTTTGACTGGGTCAATCAAAAAACTGTTATTAAAATGCACTGGGGTTATAAAAGTAAAGGTATGGAAAAGGAAGCGTACCAAAAACTCCTGGATGAAACAGTGTATCCAGCCTATGAACGTCTAAAAAATGAGTTTATAGATAAAGGTCTTTTTGAACCTACGATCATTTACGGATACTATCCATGTAGAAGTAATGATCAGGAATTGTATCTTTTTGATGAGAGTCAGGGATGGAATGTGGATGCTAATGCGAACAGAGAGCCTTTAGATAAAATCATAGGGAATGCAGTGACTACATTCTCTTTCCCAAGACAAGGGAGAAAGCCTTACCGCGCTTTAAGTGACTTCTTCAGACATGACAGACATGATGTTATTGCTTTAACTTGTGTATCGGCCGGAGCTAAATTTTCAGTTTATGAAAAAGAGTTGTATGATGCAGGAAAATACCTTGAATACAATATGGTGCATGGATTCTCAGTTGAATTGGCAGAAGCTTTGGCAGAAGTGGCACATAAACAGATACGTCTTGACTTGAACATCGCTTCAGAAGATGAAGGTCATACCCTTCGAGATGTGAGAATGAATCGTTATCAGGGTGCCAGATATTCATTCGGATATCCTGCTTGTCCGGACTTAGAACAGAGTAGAGGAATATTCGATTTATTAAAACCGGAAGAGTTTGGTATAGAGTTGAGTGAAACATTCCAGATACACCCGGAGCAGAGTACCACAGCGTTGGTGGTACACCATAAGAATGCAACGTATTACGCTGTTTAATAACATTTCATATTTTCATAAAAATGGTGGGCAATTGCCCACCCTACATGAAATTTTTATATTTAATAAATATATTGTTGCAAAGATTATATCAAGTTTTACTTCCACCATTGACCATATCAGATAAAATACCTTTCTCATCCCTGTTTTCTGCTACAAATACACCAATAATATGCAGAGGTACAAAGATAAGCAGTGCATTGTACATAAATTCATGGATCTCTTTTATATCATGTGCTGTATCTTTGGCTAGAGCAAGTTCTTGATAAAAATGGATCACAAAACCACTGATAGTCATAAATGCGATGATCACATAAATAGCAATATAGCCAAGTTTTACTATCTTTTTATGAAAATTCTCTTCTTTTAAATGCTGATAATTTTGTTTGCCGCTGTCTGTAAAAAAGAGGGCTATTCTCCATATGATCAAAGCAGCCAGTGCATAGCCTAAAATAATATGCCAATCCCACATAGGTGCCCGAATGGATTTGGCTAGTACTTTTGCCTGATCTGCTGTGACAGCAATATCCATACTTGAGAGTTTGGTACTCAGTATTTCTGAATTGGCTCTCCAGCTTAGGAAGGTTTTTCTTAAGAAGACGGTTCCTAGTAATCCGAGGATCACGGTGGCGTGTATCCAATGCCATAGTCTAAAGTTTAAGCTCCATTTTTTCATGATTTTTCCTTGATGTTTATGGGTGTATTATAAGGGGTAAGTGTTAATGGAGTGTGAATTGGAGATATTTACTTCCTTGTATTTTGCTTGTTGTCTTGGCTTCTTGTAGGGTGTGTTTTCAACGCACCGCATAATAAAATATGCATACAGCAAAAATGTATGCCGAAAGGCTTGAATTAATATAAGCCTTTCGGCAGTAAGTGTGATAGTCATTTATTGTACCTTCTGTGGTGCGTTGAAAACGCACCCTACGGGTTTACGCTATGCCGTATTCTTTTCCGTAATGTTCAACAACAAAGTCTATATCTTTGTCTCCTCTTCCTGATAGGTTGATGAGGATAGTACCGATGTTTGGTTCTTTTGCCAGTTTAAGTGCGTAGGCTACTGCGTGTGCAGATTCTATGGCAGGGATGATTCCTTCTTCTCTTGAAAGTTCAAAAAATGCCGAGATAGCTTCTTTGTCATTAATGGCAGCATAGTTGACACGCCCAAGATCTTTAAGATATGCATGTTGAGGTCCTACAGATGGGTAGTCTAATCCGGAAGCTACAGAATAGACTTCCTGTGGTTCTCCCTGCTCATCCTGGAGCATATACGATTTAAATCCGTGCATGACACCTGGTTTTCCCAGTGTCATGGTCGCAGCATTTTCTCCCGGGATGTCAAGACTTCGTCCTGCAGGTTCTACACCATGCATAGCAACATTTTCATCATTCATAAAAGCAGTGAAAAGACCCAAGGCATTGGAACCTCCACCGACACAGGCAACAAGGTTGTCAGGTAGCTTTCCTGTCATTTGCTGAAATTGTTCTTTAGCTTCAACTCCGACAATAGATTGGAAGTCTCTTACCATTTTTGGGAAAGGATGTGGTCCAACAACGGAACCAATGGCATAAAATTGCGTGACCGGATCTCCCATATATGCTTCAAAAGCACTGTCAACTGCCTCTTTAAGGGTTCGTCTTCCATGTGTTGCAGGAATGACCTTTGCACCTAAAATATGCATACGTACAACATTTGGATGCTCTTTTGCCATATCGACTTCACCCATGTAAATATCACATTCAAGTCCAACCAGTGCTGCAGCAGTTGCCAAGGCAACACCATGCTGTCCTGCACCGGTTTCAGCAATGAGTTTTTTCTTACCCATCTTTTTTGCCAAAAGTGCTTCACCAAGACAGTGGTTGATCTTATGTGCACCGGTATGGTTCAAGTCTTCTCTTTTAAAATAAATATCAGTACCATATTTTTCAGAAAGATGTTTTGCATGAAAAACAGGACTTGGACGACCGACATAGTGCTGATAAAGGTCAGTTAACTCTTCTAAAAAATCTGGGTCTGTTCTGATCTTATCGTAAGAAGTTGTGATCTCATCCATGATCGTTTGCAGTTCAGGTGGGATAAAAGATCCCCCATATTCTCCAAAATAACCTTTTTCATCAGGTAATGGGCAATTGAAAATATTTTTTGGCATAAGAATTCCTTTATATAGTGTAATTATTAATAATTATTGTACTCCTAAATAGTTTTGGGATTACTTAGCGGTTCCCTATAGGGTGTTCTATGTTAAAATTTATTTATGAGTTAATTATTTACTGAGGAATACGTATGACATTGGAAAAGGGACTATATAGACACTATAAAGGTAATTTGTATGAGGTACTGATGACTGCGCGGCACTCTGAGACTGAAGAGTGGATGGTTGTGTATAAGACACTTTACAATGAAGAGAGTATTTGGGTAAGACCTTATAAAATGTTTTGTGAAAAAGTTGAAGTGGAAGGTAAGCTTATAGATCGTTTTGAAAAACTTGAAGGTGAGTATTAGATCCCTTCCATTGCTCTGGCATCAAACTCCACCAGAGAATCACTTGAAAATTTAAAATGAATTTCAATGGGTCGACAGCAGACTTCACAATCTTCAATATAGTCACTGTGCTCTTCAGAGCTATCCAAGATCATAGAAATTTGTTCCCAACAGTAGGGGCAGGTAAAAAAGTGTTCCATTACTTCTTTTTTTTAAAAAATTTGGTCAGCCACTCAGGTAGGGTACAACTATTGCAGTTGGCATTTCTATCGCAGCGAGTCATCTGTATATTTCTCCAAAGTAAAAAGAGAAATACAAAAGCCAATAGTAGTTGTAATGCACCCATCATCACATACCCTTGCATAAGGTTTTGAACAGCCAGTACAAACATAACGATCGTTACAATTAAACACATGAAATATCCTGAATTTTTATGAGATTGTACTATACTTATTAAAATATTAAAAGAGAGCCATTATGCTACAGATCATAGAACATTTCCAAACATTAACACAAATTCCACATTGCAGTAAAGATGCAGATCAACTTTTAGATTTTCTTGTTTCCTTTGCAACAGAGAGAAATTATAAGGTAGAGGTGGATGAGGTAAAAAATATTTTTATTTCCAAAGGCAAACCGAAACTTTGTCTTCAGGCGCATTATGACATGGTTTGTATGGGGAAAGCACCACATATTGAAACCTACGTGGAAAAGGGTTGGATGAAGGCTAAGGATTCTTCTTTAGGGGCAGACAATGGTATGGCTATAGCTATGATGATGCAGCTTATGGATGAAGGAAAAGAGCTGGAATTTCTTTTGACTTCAGATGAAGAGATAGGACTCATCGGTGCAAATGAAGTCACTTTTGATCTGAAGAGCAGATACATGTTAAATCTTGACTCTGAAGATGAGGCTGAAGTTTACATAGGCTGTGCCGGTGGTGCGGATATTACTGCAAATAAAATAGATACTTATATAGAAGGAAACGGTGACTGTTATGAAGTAGCAGTAAAAGGTCTTGTCGGTGGTCACTCCGGAGTGGATATTGACAAAGGTATTCCGTCAGCCATTAAAGTACTGGGTGAATATCTGTTTACTAACAGTATCACACAGTTGTCAAGTATTTATGCAGGGGAACGCCGTAACTCAATTCCGGCAAATGCAGTAGCAATTGTACGAAGTGAAGCTAGCCTGTCAAATAGTGGAGACGTAAAAGTTCGTAAATTAAATGAAAGACCTTTAATTCTTAGTGAAGGTCAAAAGATCATAGAGTTGATACATAGTTTTAAACATGGGGTAATAGTAGAAAATAAAGAATTGGGTATTCCTGATATAAGTATTAATCTTGCACTGATCAATGCAAATGAAAAAGGTGGGATTTTCATTGAAACGAGTGCCAGGGCTATGAATATTTTATCACTTGAAGAACTTACTTGGGAAACAACACATTTTTTTGAGAACTATGGTTTTAAAGTATTGGTCGAAGATAAATATCCGGCATGGAAACCGGATGTAAGTACTTTTACAAATTTGGTTAGTAAAGAGATGAAAACTGTATTTGGTAAAACAAAAATGATGGCAATCCATGCAGGTTTGGAATGTGGTGTGATAGCAGAAAAATACCCTTCAATGAAGTTTGCTTCCATAGGCCCGACTATACGTTATCCTCATTCAACAAGAGAAAAAGTAAAGTTGGATTCTGTTGAAAAAACCTTCGCCGTGCTTCAAGGGATCATTGTTAAAGTTTAAAAGTGACCTTTAGTATGATCTGTGTCATTTCTTCACACTTTTTTAAATAATTCTTACAAATATTTTTTATAATTTCATGAAAAGCCAGATAGGAGTAAGCTAAAAAAATAGCGATGCTTGAAAATGACTAAAAAAAGGATTAAAATGAAAACAATATTTCAGGATATAGAGTACTTAAACAAAAATGTAGAGGATGAAAAATCAAAAAAAATTCTTAAAGAACTTAAAGAAAATTTTAATTTGTTGAAAACCAAAAGTGGTTTGACCCAACTTATGAATAAGAAAAAACTTGCAAAGATCACACGTAATGTTGAATACGAAAATGAGCTGAAAGATCTTCAGGTAGAGCTTATTAAGTTGCAAAACTGGGTGTATGATAACAATAAACGTGTCATGATCATTTTTGAAGGACGTGATGCTGCAGGTAAAGGAGGGTCCATCAAACGTTTTACTCAATATCTCAATCCTAGAAAATTTAGAGTTGTTGCGCTTCAAAAACCAACAGAGGTAGAAACAGGACAGTTTTACTTTCAACGGTATTTTCAACATTTGCCAAATCCGGGTGAGATCACATTTTTTGACAGATCATGGTACAACCGTGCCATTGTAGAACCGGTATTTGATTTCTGTACACCTAAACAGTATGAAAAGTTTATGAAGCAAGTGCCTGAGATAGAACATTCGATTATTGATGATGGGATTATTTTGATTAAATTCTGGTTTTCTATCACGAAAGAAAATCAACAAAAAAGATTTAAAGAGCGTATGAGCAACCCGCTTAAACATTGGAAATTAAGTCCTGTAGATCAGAAAGCTCAGGAGATGTGGGATAAAGTTACCTACTATAAAGAAGAGATGTTCTCTCGTACGCATACTGGATATGCCCCATGGATCATTGTTGACAGTAATGATAAAAAAAGAGCGCGGTTGGAATCTATACGTTATGTACTTGCGCAAATTCCGTATAAGGGTAAAAAAGATGCAAAAATTAATCTTCATCATGATCCGGATATTGTAGAACGTTATCATAGACGAACGCATGATGAAAAGTAGGTTTATACTTTAAAAGTTTGTGTGGTTTTACAATGTGAAGCCATAAAACACTCTTCACATTCGGGTTTTACCGCTTTACATTTGTATCTGCCGAAAAGTACCATTGCCTGGTGGAGCAGATGTAAGTCGGTTTTAAATTTTTTGCTTAACTCTTCTTCACATTTGACAGCTGTTTTCGCATCAGAAAGCCCAAGTCTGTGCGCAACTCTGTAAACGTGTGTGTCTACAGCCATGAGATTGGCTCCGGCATATTCGATCATCACGACATTGGCGGTTTTTTGACCTACGCCTGCAAGTTTTACAAGTTCATCCCGTTCAAGCGGTATTTCGTTTGCATAATTTTCTACAACTGACTGTGCCATTTTGATGAGGTTCTTGGCTTTGTTGTTAAAGAATGAACAGGTATTAATAAAACTTTTTACATTATCAAGATCAGCATTTGCAAGTGTGACAGGATCGGGATATGCTTCAAAAAGAGCAGGAGTGATAATATTGACACGTTTATCTGTACATTGAGCAGACAGCATAACAGATATGAGAAGTTCATAAAGATTTTTGTATACAAGTTCTGTTACAGAATTTGGATAATGTTCTAAAAAGAGTATTTTTATCTCTTCTATCTCTTTTTTTGTTGCTTTTTTAACTTTAGCCATAGTGGAATACCTTTCTATTTTTAATCAAAGTAAGTTTAAAATAGTACCACATATTTTTCTTATTAATCAATGATTTACCGAAGAAAGATATACTCTCTTTCAACTTTACAAAATTAAGGATATAATAAATGTTTAAATTAGCAAGAACTTCATTATTGGCTGTTGCAGTCATGGCAACATCAGTTGTAGCGTCAGATATACTCGTAACTGTTAACGGTAAAAATATTACAAAACAAGATGCAGAACAATTTGTTGCGGCAGCACAGCCAAATGCACACTTCATGAAATTGGACAAAGCACAACAGAATATGATCAAAGAAAGACTTGTTGAAAAAGTTCTTTTTACAGAGTTGGCAAAAAAAGAGGGTGTAGATAAAAAACCTGAATTTATTAAAAATATGGAAAAGATCAAAGAAGAACTTCTTGTAAATATGTGGATGAAAGCACAGTTGGAAAATATGATCGTAAGTGACAGTGAAGCAAAAGAATTTTATGAAAAAAATAAAAATAAATTCATGCAAAAAGAAACTGTTCATGCACGACATATCTTAGTAAAAACAGAAAAAGAAGCATTAGATATCATCAAAGAACTTGAGAAGCAAAAATCTGATAATGTGAAAGTAAAATTCATTGAATTGGCAAAAACAAAATCTACAGGTCCTTCCGGTCCAAAGGGTGGAGATCTCGGTAAATTTTCTAAAGGTCAAATGGTACCTGAATTTTCCAAAGCAGTATGGGCTCTAAAACCTGGGCAAATGACAAAAAAACCGGTTAAAACACAATTTGGTTACCATGTGATCTATCTTGAAGATAAAATAGCACCACAAGCGGTATCTTATGAACAAGTTAAGGGTAAAATTATTTTATCTCTCAAACAACAACAATTTGCAGCTAAAATTGCAGGAATGGCAAAAGAGCTTAAAGCCAAAGCAAAGATCATTGATATGTCTGCTGAGGCAAATACAACTAAAAAATAATTTTTAGTGATCAAAAAATAAGGAATGTATGCATGAAGAAAATTTTAGTGGTCGCGGGTATCTCTTTTGCTCTGTTGGTTCATTCAGTTTCTGCTGACGGATTAACAAATAATTTAAATAAAGTATTAAATAAAAAAGAGACAACACCTATGGTGGACTTGAGTAATCTTAATGTCAATGGCAAACCTGTACCGCCTAAAGTAAAAACAAGATCAAGCAGGGCAGTGGTTGCTACGGTCAATGGACATAAGATCATTAAAAAAGATGCAGATGCATACCTTAAAAACAGAACCAAAGGTCAAGTATCAAACTTTGACCTTCTTCCTAAAAAACAACGTAGAAGACTTCTTCAGGAAATGTCAATATCTTCACTTGCTGCAGATGCAGCACAGAAAGAACTGTCACAACAGGAAAAAACTGCGATTAAAACACGTGTTTGGATGCAAAAAAGAGCATTGGAGACTAAAGTCAGTGATGATCAGGCGAAAGAGTTGTATGCTAAAATGGAACAGCGCAGCAAAGATGCAAACAGTACAAAACCTATTCCTGCATTTGAAAGTATAAAAGACAGAATGAAAATGCAAATTGTTGAGAAAGAAATCATTGGTAAATTAATGAAAGATGTTAAGATAAAAGTGATTGATGCCAATATGATAGCCGGTAGTATCAATGATCTTTATATTTCTATTGAAGATGCAGACAATGCAATGAATTCTATTTCAAAAGGAAAAGCATCTTGGGCAACTATATCTCCAAATGATAAAATGAAATTGTTGAATATGCTTGCACCAAGTAAACTGGTTGAATCAGCTGCAAAAAAAGATTTAAAAGCTAAAGATGCTGAAAGTGCTTTTTCTAATTTCTGGATGCAAAGCAGAGTGATGAAAACAGAAGTATCTGATAAAGAACTAAGATCTGCATATGATAAAATAAAAAAATCGGCTACAAAAACAAAAAATAAAAAGAAAGTACCGGAATTTGATCAAGTTAAAAATACACTTAAAATGCAAATAGCAAAAGAAAAAGTTATTACTGGCTTAATGAAAAGTGCGAAAATAAGATTAAAATAATTTATTAAGAGGAAGTAATAGATGTCTATAAAAGTATTGGATGTAGTTGAGGCGGGTGTTGTAACAGGCGATAACCTTCAAAAAATGTTAAAAGTTGCTAAAGATGAAGGTTTTGCTCTTCCTGCTGTCAATGTGGTAAGTACAAGTTCTATCAATGCAGTTCTGGAAGCTGCAAAAAATGTAAATTCCCCTGTTGTGATACAGTTTTCAAATGGTGGCGGAGCATATTATGCTGGAAAAGGTCTACCTTCGGATGAAGCGGCTATTTTAGGAACTATCTCTGGTGCGCAACATGTGCATATGGTAGCAAAGGCTTACGGTATACCTGTTATACTCCATACAGACCATGCAGCAAGAAAACTTCTGCCTTGGATAGACGCACTGTTGGATGCAAGTGAAGCACATTTTAAAGCACAGGGGATCCCTCTTTTCTCTTCTCATATGATAGACCTTTCTGAAGAACCTATAGAAGAAAATATCGCTACATGTAAAGTATATCTGGAACGTATGTCCAAGATGGGTATGACACTTGAGATAGAACTGGGTGTGACCGGTGGTGAAGAAGATGGTGTAGATAATACAGATATTGATAATGCACTGCTTTATACACAGCCTGAAGAGGTGGCATATGCATATGAAGAGCTTATGAAAATTTCTGACAAATTTACCATTGCTGCTTCATTTGGTAATGTACATGGGGTTTATAAACCGGGAAATGTAACATTAACACCTACGATACTTGATAACTCTCAGACATATATAGAAGAGAAATTCAAGACCGATAAAAAACCTGTAGATTTTGTTTTTCACGGTGGTTCAGGATCAGAACTTTCAGATATTCGTGAAGCAATAGGTTATGGTGTTATCAAAATGAATATCGATACTGATACACAATGGGCATTCTGGGATGGTGTTAGAGGATATGTCGCAAAAAACCACGAGTATCTTCAAGGTCAGATCGGTAATCCGGATGGTGAAGATAAACCAAACAAGGGTTATTATGATCCTCGTAAATGGCTGAGAGCAGGTGAAACTTCAATGGTTAAGAGACTTGAGCAGGCATTTGATGATCTTAATTGTATCGGACGTAACTAAAATACGCAGGGTCGCTTTGTCGACCTTTAACTTATGACATTTAATCTTCCCTCTTCTATACAATCTATTACTTTTGAAAATCAACAATTTTATCTTAAACGTGATGATTTAATTCATTTGGATTTTTCAGGTAATAAGGCACGTAAATTTTTCTATTTTTTAAAACATGATCTCCCTGAAATTAAGAAGGTAGTCTCTTATGGCTCTGCACAATCCAATGCAATGTATTCTCTTTCTGTATTGGCTAAAATAAAAGGCTGGGA
>Ga0256827_10001605_pt1 | contig 14543 bp, 16 predicted proteins | sample CV84metaG_FD_185977 | JGI IMG/M metagenome (GOLD analysis project Ga0256827, IMG submission 185977) | Hydrothermal vent microbial communities from East Pacific Rise, Pacific Ocean - CV84 | ecosystem: Environmental > Aquatic > Marine > Hydrothermal vents | place: Pacific Ocean: East Pacific Rise... | reverse complement strand
GAAGATGTTTTAAAATAGAAAAATATATGATTATTTAAAAATATAATGGCGCGGTGGACGAGACTCGAACTCGCGACCCCCTGCGTGACAGGCAGGTATTCTAACCAACTGAACTACCACCGCACCTAAGACCAATTTAATGGTTGAAAAGATTATACTTTAGAAAACTTAAAGTATAAATGGTGGTCGCTACAAGACTCGAACTTGTGACATCTACCTTGTAAGGGTAGCGCTCTACCAACTGAGCTAAGCGACCTTATTATTATGTTTATTTAACAGAATGGCGACCCCTAAAGGATTTGAACCTCTGTTTTTACGTTGAAAACGTAATATCCTTGGCCACTAGATGAAAGGGTCATCAAATAGCGTAAACATAAAATTATTAAAAGTGGTGACCCGTCTAGGATTCGAACCTAGGGCCCATTCCTTAAAAGGGAATTGCTCTACCAACTGAGCTAACGGGTCAACAATGTATGGCGCGGTGGACGAGACTCGAACTCGCGACCCCCTGCGTGACAGGCAGGTATTCTAACCAACTGAACTACCACCGCATAAATAATACATTGTTATGGTGGTCGCTACAAGACTCGAACTTGTGACATCTACCTTGTAAGGGTAGCGCTCTACCAACTGAGCTAAGCGACCAAAACCAATTTCTAAAAAGTTAAAGTGGTGACCCGTCTAGGATTCGAACCTAGGGCCCATTCCTTAAAAGGGAATTGCTCTACCAACTGAGCTAACGGGTCACACATTTTCTCACTCATTACTTGAATAAGTGGACGGAATTATAGCTCAGAAACTTTTTATTGTCAAGGGAATTTGGAAATTTCTTTAAAATTTAATGATTTAGCTAATTTTTTAATTGCAAATAGGGTTGATAATTCTTGAATATTTTCTCTTGAACCATTGAATATACAGTGAAATATTTCTTTACCATATGGTGTTATAATACCTATATAGACTGTACCTACAGGTTTTTCTTCTGTCCCACCCGTTGGTCCTGCTATACCAGATACAGCTATGGCATAATTACTTTTTGCCATTTTTTGTATTCCTTCTAACATTTGTGAAACACACTCTTCACTTACTGCACCAAAATTTTCTAAAACTTCTTGGCTTACACCAAGCCATTGATGTTTAATTTTATTGGAATAAGTTATACATGAACCATTTAAAACATTTGATGCTCCAGAAATGGCTGTAAATTCTGCTGCAATACGACCTCCAGTACAACTCTCTGCAAATGAGATAGTTTTTTTCTGCTTTGTTAATTCATCTATTATATTTTTCACTAGTTTATCTATATTTTTCATAAGATAATTGTAGCAAAAGTAGCCTCTTATCCTCTTTTAGATAAAATCACGGGATAATAAAGAGCCAAGGTATTATCAATTATGGATTTTAAAGACACACTACTCCTCCCAAAAACTGACTTCCCAATGCGTGGGAATCTTCCAACTAATGAACCTAAAAAATATAATGCATGGTATGATGCAGATATTTATGAACAGATGAAATCTAAAAGAAAAAATTCTGAAATGTTTACACTGCATGACGGACCTCCATATGCAAATGGTGATATTCATATTGGTCATGCACTAAATAAAACACTTAAAGATATCATCTTAAAGTACAATTACTTTCAGGGCAAAGCAGTACGTATGACTCCAGGTTGGGACTGTCATGGTCTGCCTATCGAGCAAAAAGTTGAAGAGAAACTTGGTAAAAGTAAAAAAGAGGCTATGCCTATAGAAAAGTTTAGAGAGCTTTGTCGTGCGCATGCCACAAAATTTGTAGATATTCAAAGAGATAGTTTTAAACAGTTAGGTATTATAGCCGACTGGGATAATCCTTATGTGACTATGGACTTTAAATTTGAAGCAAATATTTATAGAACACTTTGTGAAGTGGCAAAAAAAGGTCTTTTGGTTGAGAGACATAAACCTATTTTTTGGTCATGGGCAGCAAGAACAGCATTAGCAGATGCAGAAGTGGAGTATGAAGATAAAGAGGATTATTCTATCTATGTTCATTTTGAACTCTCTGATGCAGCAAAAGAGACATTAGGTTTGGAGGGCAAAGCAGGATTAGTTATCTGGACTACAACGCCTTGGACACTACCAGCAAATACGGGTATTTCATTACATCCTGAAGAGATGTATGTACTTACTGATGATGGTCACATAGTAGCAGAAGCACGTTATGATGCAATGATAGAAGAGGGTGTAGTATCTGGTCATGCATCACGTAAGATAGCTTCTACAGAGTTAAATCATCTTCTTACCATAAATCCAGTAAACGGTCGTACTTCTAAGATAGTACTTGGGGAACACGTACTTATGGATGGTGGTTCAGGCTGTGTACATACAGCACCTGGGCATGGGGAAGATGACTACAAAGTAGGACTTTTAAATGATTTAGAAGTTGTAATGCCTGTAGATGAACGTGGTTGTTATGACGAGTCAGTTAAAGGACTTAACTTACTTCCTAATGCGGAAGAGTTTGTTGGAATGCATATCTTTAAAGCAAACGAACCTATTTTGGAGTTGCTTGGTGACAATTTACTTAAGCAAAGTAAGTTTGTTCACTCATATCCACACTGCTGGAGAACAAAAAAGCCACTTATTTATAGGGCAACGAACCAATGGTTCATTTCTATTGACGATAAGCCAAAAGGCTCTAATGATAGTCTAAGAGAATCTGCACTTAATGCCATAGAAGATGTAAATTTCTACCCAGCAAGTTCTAAAAATAGACTTAAACCTATGATAGAAGGGCGTCCAGATTGGTGTATTTCTCGTCAGCGTTCATGGGGTGTACCTATAGCATTCTTTAGAATTAAGAGTACAAAAGAAGTTATTTTTGATACTGATGTATTAGAACATATTGCTGCACTCTTTGATGTGCATGGTGCAGATGCATGGTACTCCATGTCTAATGCAGAGTTATTACCAGAAGGTTCTAAGTATAATCCAGATGATTTAGAAAAAATTTCAGATATTTTAGATGTATGGTTTGACTCTGGTTCTACATGGAATTCAGTTTTAAGTTCTGGTAACTACGATGCAGGTGAATATCCAGCATCACTTTACCTAGAAGGTTCTGATCAGCATAGAGGTTGGTTTCAGTCTTCGCTGTTGCTTTCATCGGCAGTTAATCAAGTATCACCATATAAAACACTTATAACACATGGGTTTACTGTAGATAACAAAGGTGAGAAAATGTCCAAGTCCAAGGGTAATGTTGTTGCTCCAGATAAGGTCATCAAACAGTATGGCTCAGAAATTTTGAGACTTTGGGTTGCACTTTCTGACTATCAGTCGGACCTGAAAATATCTGATGGTATTTTAAAGCAGACAGCAGAACAATACAGAAAAATCAGAAATACTTTTAGATTTTTACTTGCAAATGTTGATGATCTTGAAGCTTATGTTGAAAAAGATGCTTATGGTGAGTTAGATAGATGGATACTTGCAAAAGCAGGAGAAGTATTTGCTTCTGTGAAAGCTAGCTTTGATGAGTATGATTTTCTTAGAGGTTTTGCAACTTTAAATCACTTCATAACTAATGAACTTTCTGGTATCTATATGGATATTACAAAAGACAGACTCTATTGTGAAGATAAAAATGATTTAGCTAGAAGAGCAACGCAGTCAGCAATGGCTCATATATCTAAGGCAATGTTAGGGCTAGTAGCACCAGTATTGACCTATACAGCAGATGAAATATTGGAGTATGCTCCAGTACTATTTAAAGATAGTATGGAAAATGTATTTGATCTTGTTTATACTCCTGTTCCTAAAGTTGAAACACCTTTTGATGATGAAGTACTTATTAGTGCTAGGGAGAAGTTTTCAGAAGCAATCGATAGTCTAAAAAAAGAGAAAATTATTAAAGCAACACTTGAGCTTGAAATAGCTGGAGATGTAACTATTTTACCTATTGAAGATAGTAAAAATTTAGAAGATTGGTTTGTGGTATCTGCTATGAAAACTAGCTCTGAAGGTGAACAAGTAGCCTCTTTTGAAGTAGATGGAAAAACATTTACAGTACACAAAGCAACAGCAGCAAAATGCCCAAGATGTTGGAGATTTACTTCTACATCAGAAGAGTGTGCTTGTGAAAGATGTGCTAAAGTTGTTAATAGTGGAGATGTGGCTTAATGTTTGATATGAGCCAACCCATTCAGATGCCTGTCATTATTGGCTCTATAGCAATAATATTCGTAATGGTTGGTATTGGCTTGGCTGTTGTGGCGTATTATAAAAAGAAATTAAAAGTTTAGGGAGTATCTAGTGATTACACTAAAAGAAGCATTAACTAAATCTAATGAAGAAATGGCAACGTTAAGAGCTGAACTTGAAAGTAAAGCAAAAGAGTCTGGTCTTAATGCTTATGTGGGGTTTGAGAGTTCTGGTGAGGGTGTACCAATCCTTATAAAAGATAATATTCAAGTAAAAGATTGGTCTGTTACTTCTGGTTCTAAAATACTTCAAGGGTATATTGCACCTTATGAAGCAACAGCTATAAAAAATCTTAAATCTAAAGGTTTAATGGCATTTGGTAGAGCAAATATGGATGAGTTTGCAATGGGTTCAACCACTGAAAGCTCTTTTTATGGGGTTACTAAAAACCCACATGGTACAGATAGAGTTCCAGGTGGATCATCAGGTGGATCTGCTGCAGCAGTAGCAGGAGGCATCGCTATTGCAGCACTCGGTTCAGATACTGGTGGATCTATTCGTCAACCTGCTGCATATTGTGGAGTTGTAGGTATGAAACCTACTTACGGAAGAGTTAGCCGTTTTGGTTTGGCATCTTATGCTTCAAGCCTTGACCAGATAGGACCTATTGCACAAAATGTTGAAGATGCAGCTATTTTATATGATGCAATTAAAGGGCATGATGATAAAGATTCAACATCAGCAGATTTTGAAATAGAAGATATTGCAAATAGTATGGATGCAGATAAAAAGCTGACTATAGCAGTGATAGATAACTATATTTCAGAAGCGGATGATGATATTCAGAGTGCTTATGCAGATACTGTAAAAGCTTTGGAAGAGGCAGGGCATACCATAGTACATAAAAATATGCAAAATACTAAGTATGATATAGCTACTTACTATATTTTGGCTACAGCTGAGGCAGCTACGAATCTTGCACGTTTTGACGGTGTACGTTATGGTACAAGAGCAGAATCTAAAAATACAGAAGAGCTTTTTTACAATACTCGGTCAGAAGGTTTTGGAACAGAAGTAAAGAGACGTATCTTACTTGGTAACTTTGTACTCTCCTCAGGATATTATGATGCATACTATGTAAAAGCACAAAAAGTGAGACATTTAATAAGAGATGAATTTAATGCTATTTTTGAAGATGCAGATCTTATTTTATCTCCTGTTGCACCAACAGTTGCACCTAAAATAGGGGCTTCAGAAGATCCACTTAAAATGTATAAGTCAGATATGTACACGATTGCTATAAATCTTGCAGGACTTCCAGCTATTTCTATTCCTGTAGCTAAAAATGCCGAAGGTATGCCAGTAGGATTGCAACTTATTGCGAAAGCATTTAATGAAAAAACACTTTTTGACGGTGCTTTGAGCATGGAAAAAGTGGTTAACTATACAAAATAATACGAAGGATTATAATGAATATTAAAAAAAGAGCACTTACATTTGAAGACGTACTATTGGTACCACAGCACTCAACAGTCCTTCCTAAAGAAGTTAACATTACGACACAGTTGACTAAAAGAGTAAGCTTGAACATACCTATTGTATCGGCAGCAATGGATACGGTAACTGAATATAAAGCAGCTATAGCAATGGCAAGACTTGGAGGAATTGGTGTTATTCATAAAAATATGGATATAGAGACACAGGCATTTCAAGTTACAAAAGTTAAAAAATCAACTTCAGGTGTAATTATAGATCCTATATTTATTGGTCCTGATGCAGTAGTTTCAGATGCAGATGCACTCATGGCAGAATATCATATTTCTGGAGTGCCTGTTGTAGATGTAGATCAGACGCTTATTGGTATTATTACTAACCGTGATATGCGTTTTATTTCGGATATGACTCTGAAAGTCTCAGAAGTAATGACAGCCGCACCACTTGTAACTGCAAAAGAGGGTACAACTCTTGAAGAAGCAGCTAAAGTAATGCAGAAACACAAAATAGAAAAACTTCCTATTGTAAATGATGAAAATAAGTTAATGGGACTCATTACTATCAAAGATATAGAGAAAAAAGAGAAGCATCCTAATGCTAATAAAGATGAACATGGGCGTTTAAGAGTTGCTGCTGCTATTGGTGTTGGGCAACTTGATCGTGCAACAGCACTCACGGAAGCTGGTGTAGATGTTATTGTTCTTGATTCGGCACATGGACACTCTCAAGGTATTTTAGATACTGTAAAACTTATAAAAGAGACTTTAGATGTTGATGTTATTGCAGGTAATATTGCAACAGGTGCTGCAGCTCAAGATCTTATTGATGTAGGTGCTGATGGTGTAAAAGTAGGAATTGGACCGGGGTCCATCTGTACGACACGTATTGTTGCAGGTGTTGGTGTACCTCAAATTTCTGCTATTGATGAAGTGGCACAAGTAGCAAACAAAGCAGGGGTACCTGTCATCGCTGATGGTGGTATCAAATACTCTGGTGATGTAGCTAAAGCACTTGCCGTAGGTGGTAGCTGTGTAATGTTAGGTTCTGCACTTGCAGGAACCTATGAAGCTCCAGGGGAGATGATACTTTTTAATGGTCGTCAGTTTAAAGAGTACAGAGGTATGGGAAGTATTGGTGCTATGAGTAAAGGTAGTACAGATCGTTATTTCCAAGAGGGAACAGCTGCCGATAAACTTGTACCAGAAGGTATTGAAGGACGTGTACCATACAGAGGTAAAATAGCAGATGTTATACATCAGATGATAGGTGGACTTAGATCATCAATGGGTTACTGTGGCTCAGAGTCTATTAAAATGTTTTGGGAAAAAGCAGAGTTTGTTGAAATTACATCAGCAGGTCTAAAAGAGTCCCATGTTCATGATGTTACTATTACAAAAGAGTCTCCTAATTATCATGGATAATAATTTTGTTCCCATTCTTTTTATGGGAATATGTGTTTAAAACTCTAAGTTATCATAATTTATTAAGGAAAAGTAATGCACGAACAAACACTAGCAATACATGCAGGATATGATAAAGACTCTATGGGGACAATGGCTGTTCCTATTTACCAGACCACAGCCTATGAATTTAGAGATACTGAACATGCGGCTGACCTTTTTGCACTTAAAGAGCTTGGAAATATTTATACTCGTTTAATGAACCCGACAACAGATGTTTTTGAAAAACGTTTTTCAGCACTTGAGGGTGGTAGTGCAGCTGTAGGAACTGCCTCTGGAATGGCTGCTATATTTTATGCTATTGCAAATGTTGCTGAAGCTGGAGATAATATTATTGTAGCCAAGCAGGTTTATGGTGGAACAACAACATTAACAGGGCATACCATTAAACGATTTGGTATAGAGACACGCTATTTTAATGTTAATAATCCTTCTGAAATTGAAGCATTGGTAGATGATAAAACAAAGATTATTCTTTTTGAAAGTATTACAAATCCAAGTATTGATGTAGCAGATTTTGATGAAATTGTTGCTATTGCAAAGAGATATAATATTATTACTTGTGTAGATAATACTGTAGCAACACCTATTTTATGCAAACCATTTGAACATGGTGTAGATATTGTAGTACATAGTACAAGTAAATATACAACAGGACAAGGGCTAGCATTAGGTGGAGTATTAGTGGAACGTCATAATCTTGTAGATATGATAAAAGGTAATAATAGATATAGTCATTTTAATGAACCAGATGCGAGTTACCATGGACTGGTTTATTCTGATTTACCTATGCCACTATTTACACTTAGAGTAAGGTTGGCACTGCTTCGTGATTTAGGAGCGACACCTGCACCATTTAACTCATGGTTACATATTCAAGGTCTTGAAACATTACCACTTCGTATGAAACAGCACTCATCATCTGCTTTGGCTATTGCTGAATTTCTTGAAGCACATCCAAAAGTGAATAAAGTGAACTACCCAGGATTAAAATCAGATGTAAATAATGCAAATGCAGAGAAATATCTTAAAGGTGGATTTTCAGGTTTACTTTCATTTGAAGTAGAGAGTAAAGAGGTAGCACAGAAGATTGCTGATGCTACTGAAATATTTGCAGTGGTTGTTAATATTGGTGATAGCAAATCAATCATCACACATCCAGCAAGCACTACACATCAGCAACTTTCTGCACAGGAGTTGATTGATGCAGGTGTACCAGGTGGGCTTATTCGCTTAAGTGTTGGATTGGAAGATACACAAGATTTAATAGATGATTTAACAAAAGCATTAGGGTAAGATGTAGGGTGTTGTCTTTTTGGCAACACACATATAAACCAAATAGGTATTGTGATAGTACAATATCCTACCCACAAAGTTTAAATATGATAAAATACTGAAAATTAATTCCAATCACAAAAGTACTTCATGAAAATCGAAACAAAAATAGCACATTTCTCTTCTCCTCTTTATCTTGAATCAGGTCGTATATTAGAGCCTTATGAGATAGCTTATGAGACTTATGGTGATTTAAATGCCGATAAATCAAATGTAATTTTGGTCTGTCATGCACTCTCTGGTTCACATCATGCAGCAGGAACCTATGAAGATGACCGAAAAGCAGGATGGTGGGATGGACTTATAGGTGATGGTAAGAGTATAGATACAAGTAAATATTTTGTAATCTGTACAAATGTAGTTAGTTCATGTTTTGGCTCAACAGGTCCTATGAGTCCTAACTACCCAAGCGAAGACTCTTATAGACTTAAATTTCCTGTTGTAACCATAAAAGATATGACAAGAGCTCAAATGCAACTACTCTCATCTTTAGGTATTTATCATCTTAAAGCCATAATAGGTGGTTCAATGGGTGGTATGCAAGCACTGCAATTTGCTGTAGATTATCCTAATCTTGCAGATGAAATTATTTCACTAGCAGCTACGTATGCTACAAGACCTTGGACAATAGCTTTCAATAAGGTTGCAGTTGAAGCAATACGAAGAGACGTTAGATTTAAACATGGTAACTATGAAAAAGATGATTTTAAGGAAGAAGGTTTGGATGGTTTAGCTATAGGACGTATAGCAGGTCATATTTCTTATTTGTCGCCAGACTCAATGGACGATAAATTTGGACGAAATTATGTAAATAATGATGGACTCTTTGAACTCTTTGGACGATATGAAGTTGAGAGATATATGGAATATAATACTAATAACTTTTCTAAAATTTTTGATCCTCTCTCTTACCTATATATTGTAAAGGCGATTAATACTTTTAATTTGAGCCGTGGGTATGATTCTCTACATGATGCTATTTCACGTATTAAAGCAAATGTTCATCTAATATCTTTCTCTTCTGATTATCTATTTTTTCCTTCAGAAATGGAACATATAGCAAATATGATGAAGCGTAATGGACAGAGTTATAGTTACATAGAGGTAGAGAGTAGTTATGGGCATGATGCTTTTTTAGTTGAACTTGATAAGTTTAAAAATAGCATAGAAGATGTGTTAAGAAATTAAATATTTAAGGCTTATATATGAAAAACAGAACATTTGAAGAGAAGTTGATTTATTCTAAAGAGTTACTTGAAAAGTTGATGAACCCTGAAATTACACTGGAAGAGTCTGTAAAGTTGTATGAAGAGGGTCTTAAAAATATTAAAGATGCTCAAAAACTCATAGAAAAAGCTAAAGTAAAAGTTACTGTCATAGAACAAGTCAATCAAAATATTGAAGAGGACGCATAAATGTCCAATAAGCAACTAGTTGTAGCAGCACTTCAATTACCTACCTTAGGTATGAATGCAACTAGACTAGAATTTTATTTGAAACAGGCTCAAAGAAGAGAAGCTGATGTAATTCTTCTTGGTGAGTATGTGTTAAATCATTTCTTTAAAGAGTTTGCTACCATGGCTCCAAATATGGTAAAAGAGCAAACACGTAAACATTTAGAACTTCTTAAAAGTCTTGCAAAAAAGTATGACATAATATTTATTGCACCAATTGTTCTTACAAAAAAAGATGGATACCATAAAACAATAGTTAAAGTTACACCTAAAAGTTCAACTTATTATGAACAGCAAATTTTACTTCCTTATGAACACTGGAATGAGAAGAAATTTTTTGCAAACCCTGTAGCTAAATTAAAATCTCCTATGACTTTCAATATTAAAGGTTTTAAGCTTATGGTTATGGCAGGGTTTGAACTTCATTTTGATCCTTTTTGGGAACAGGTAACACAAAAGAAGATAGATCTTGTACTTCTTCCAACAGCTTCAACTTTTGGCTCTCATAATCGCTGGAGAGAGATTATTAAAACAAAAGCTTTTATACATGGATGTTTTATTTTGCGTGCAAATCGTCTTGGTGAATATAGTGATGATGAAGTTAAGTGGAAATTTTATGGTGATACCATGTTAGTCTCTCCAGAAGGTGAAATCGAAATGATGCTTGAAGATAAAGAGTCAATGCTTATTGAAACCATAGAAAAAGATGAAGTTTTAGAACATCGAAAAGCTTGGGGTTTTGAAAAAGAGTTAAAAACAAGAGAAAAATTACTATGATGTCTAATGAGTATTTCAGTAGGCAGATTCAGCTTTGGGGTGAAACAACTCAAAAATCACTACAAAATAAAAAAGTTGCTATTATAGGTGCTGGTGGACTTGGCTGCAGTTTGGCTATGGCACTTGGAACATCTGGTATAGGTGAAATACATATAGTAGATTTCGATACGGTATCTATTCATAATATTCATAGACAAATTGCTTTTACTTTAGAAGATGATGGCAAAAGTAAAGCTAAAGTAGTTGTTTCTCTTGTTGAAAGTAAAAATCCCTTTGTTAAGGCTGTTGCCTTCAATATGGCTTTTGAAGAATTTAAAGAGATGGGTAACTCTTATGATCTGATTCTTGATGCAACAGATAATCTTCCTGTAAGAGAGACAATAGATAAGTATGCTAAAATAACAGATACTCCATGGATTTATGCTTCGGTAGAGGAGTTCAATGGGCAAGTATGTTTCTTTAATGAAGCAAATTTTCAAGTATTTAATATTTCAAATCATAAACCAGGTGGTATTGCAGCACCTATAGTTATGCATATAGGTTCACTTCAAGCAAATTTGGCACTACGTTATCTTGCAGGTTTATCAGTAGTTAAAGATAAACTGTATTATGTTTATTTTAATGAAGAGGGTGAACTGATTACACAAAAGTTTGGAATGCCAAAAGCTTAGCTCAATAGTGTTAGAATAATAAAAAATTTAGGAGAAATAGCTATGAAATTAAAAATATTACTTTTTACAGTAGGAATTTTATTTTTTGCTGGATGTACACAAGAGACACAAAACTCTCTAAGTAGATCTTTGCAAAATTGGACAGGTACTAATGGCGTCCTCGATATTTATGCCGGAGATAAACTTGTTCATAGATTTATTAAAATAGATAAACTCTCAACAGCATACGGTTCTAATGATGGAAAAATGAGACCTTACCGTTATGGATATGGTATAGATGACGTTAATTTGGATGGAAATATAGATAGCGGAGAGAAAAAAGTTTATTTTGAATTTTCTGACTACTCAACATCTTATGTATTCTATGAGAGAAATCAAATTAAAAAAAATAAATAAGGTGGGAAGTAAATATGAAATTTATATCAACAAAAGAAGCACCAGCAGCAATTGGTCCATACTCTCAAGCTGTAGAAGCTAATGGATTTATATATACATCTGGGCAGATAGCATTAATGCCTGATGGAACTATGGAAACAACAGATGTTGAGCATCAGACTCATCAAGTAATGAAAAACCTTTTTTATGTACTTGAAGCAGCAGGTGCTCATTTTAATGATGTAATCAAAACAACTATCTATTTAGCAGATATGAATGATTTTGATATAGTCAATAAAGTATATGCACATTATTTTAGATTGCATAAACCAGCAAGAAGCACTGTTGCAGTTAAAACATTACCAAAGAATGCATTGGTTGAGATAGATTGTATAGCACTTGTAGGTGCTAATACAAATTTTGGATAAAATTTAAAATTTAAAAAAGTATTAAAACAAGTTTGGGTATAATCACGAACTTTTTAAAAAACACAGATAGTAAAGGGTTTGCAATGTACGCAATCATTAAAGCAAGTGGTCAACAATTCAAAGTTCAAGAGGGTGATATCATCTGTTTTGACAACATGAGTCTTGAACCAAAAGCAGCGGTAGAATTTAAAGAAGTTTTAGCGTTGGACAACGGTGAGTTAACTGTAGGTACTCCATTCGTAGAGGGTGCTGTAGTTAAAGGTGAAGTAATCAATGAAGGTAGAGATAAGAAAGTTATCATCTACAAGAAAAGAAGAAGAAAAGATTCAAAACTTAAAAGAGGTTTCAGAAGAGACTTTACAAGAGTTAGAATTACTAAAATAGGATAAGGAGAAGATATGGCACACAAGAAAGGTCAAGGATCCACTCAGAACAATAGAGATTCAGCTGGACGTCGTTTAGGTGTTAAAAAATTTGGTGGTGAAGAAGTTATTCCAGGTAACATCATCATTAGACAAAGAGGAACTAAAGTTCACCCAGGAAACGGTGTAGGTATGGGTAAAGATCATACTATATTCGCTTTAATTGAAGGTGTAGTTAAATTTGAAAACAGAACTGCTAGTCAGAAGAAAGTTTCAGTAGTACCTGCATAATCAATCAGTATCTTATTTACTCCAATTTTATATTGGGGTAAATATAGTTATATCTTCTTAGAATACTTTTCATAAGTTTATTTATAAAATATTACTCTTCTAAATCATAAAATATTTCTCTACCTTCACAACTTCGTCTTCCTATCCACCAGCCTTTGTTATATTGAAAATCATTGTTAAAAGCTTTATGATCTTTTTTGTAGTTTAAATATGCTGTATCACAACCATCTTTGGCTCCCGATATAAAGCTTGCTGATTGACCTTTAAGGTTAAGAGGAGTATATGGCTGCGGAGTATTTTTTTTACTACTGCTACAAGCAGTAAGAAATATAAAAAATGAAATAAATAAAATAGTTTTTTTTGTTTTACTCTTTAGCATAAATAATTTCCTTAATCTGCCTAATTTATGGTTTAGAAATCCCTTAAAGTAAATTATATCAATAATTTCCCTAATTTAGATATAATTTCGTAATTCATATACCATTATAATAATATAAGATGGTTTTTCATAGATTTAAAGGTTAATATATGTTTGTAGATAGTGTAGAACTGACAATAAGCTCAGGTAAGGGTGGTGCGGGTGCCATATCATTTTGGACAGAGAAGTTTGTTGCGAATGGTGGTCCAGATGGTGGAGATGGTGGTCGTGGAGCTTCTGTATATTTTAAAGTAGATAACAATACAGATACACTCTCTGCACTTCGTGGTCGTAGATCTATAAAAGCAGAGAATGGTCGCCCTGGTGAAGGTCGTAAATGTTATGGTAGAAAAGGTAAAGATACTATTGTAACTGTTCCTCCAGGGACGCAGGTTATAGATCTTGAGACAGGTGAAGAGCTTTTAGATCTTGTAACTGAGGGTGAAGTTGTACTTTTTCTTGAAGGCGGAAAAGGTGGACTTGGAAATATGCACTTTAAATCTTCAAGTAATCAAAGACCAACCTATGCACAACCAGGTTTACCAGGAATTACTAAGCAAATAAGACTAGAGATGAAACTTATTGCCGATGTAGGTTTAGTAGGTTATCCAAATGTTGGAAAGTCAACACTTATTTCGACACTCTCAAATGCAAGACCAGAAGTTGCAAACTATGAGTTTACAACACTTACTCCAAAATTGGGTGTGGTACACATAGGAGACTATGACTCTTTTATGATGGCAGATATACCAGGTATTATAGAGGGTGCAAGTGATGGTAGAGGTTTAGGTTTAGAGTTCTTAAAACATATTGAGAGAACAAAAACACTTCTTCTTCTAATTGATGCAGCAAACTATAGAGAGATGAAGTATCAGTATGAAACTTTGTTGGTTGAGCTACAACGATATAGTGCGACTCTTGCAACACGAAAACATGCTGTAGTAATTACTAAAATAGACTCTTTGTCCCAAGATGAAGTTAATGAACTTACAAGAACATTCCTCTCTGATATAAGTTTAGAAGAGAATAATACTTTGAATAAATATAAGGCTAATGAAAATTATATCTCTTATGGTTTTAAGAAAGATTTTGGTGATAAGCTTCCAGAGGAAAAACCACTTTTTGTTCTTCCTATATCTTCAGTAGCACACTTAAATACAGAAGCACTGCGTTATGCTATTGATGATTTTGTAAAAAATGTTGAAGAAGAAGACGAGGCAGAGTAAAATGCGTTTGGTAATAAAAGTTGGTTCTCATGTTCTTACTGAAGATGGTTCCATAGCAAAAAAACGTA
>Ga0256827_10001604_pt1 | contig 14544 bp, 12 predicted proteins | sample CV84metaG_FD_185977 | JGI IMG/M metagenome (GOLD analysis project Ga0256827, IMG submission 185977) | Hydrothermal vent microbial communities from East Pacific Rise, Pacific Ocean - CV84 | ecosystem: Environmental > Aquatic > Marine > Hydrothermal vents | place: Pacific Ocean: East Pacific Rise... | reverse complement strand
AAATTCCAGAGCAATGGTAATACTCATAAAAACTTGAAGTTGGGTGAGCTTCCTACGGGTGTTTACTTTGTGCATTTGAATACTAATGAGAAAATTGTTTATCGCACTAAGGTGATAATACAGAAGTAAAATAGTTATTTAATTTATAACTTAGTTTAGTAGTTTTTTCTAGGTTTTGTGTACCCCTGAGGCGTGAGCCTTGGGGGTTTTTTATCTCCTGCAAATTGCTTTCTCTAAAGCCTTCTCTAATCTGTTTGGTTCTTCGTAGGTCATTGGATAATGAATTATACCTCCTTCATCAAACTTTTCACCACTGATAATAAAACCACTTTTCTTATAGAAATCTACTGCTGTAATCTGAGCATTAAGATAAATAGGTTGAGCAAAAGGCTTTACTTCATTAAGCATATACCTAAGTATATCGTAGCCCAATCCCTTACCCCTAAACTCCTTTAGAAAAGCAAACCTTTCGAATTTAATTCCATTATCTGTTCTGCGATATCTAGCTGTTCCTGCTATCTTTCGTCTATGGTAAATAAGAAAATGTGTGGACTCTTCTTCAAACTCTTCCTCAATTTCAATGGGAACTTTCTGTTCATCAACAAAAACTTTTATCCTAATTTCCATTGCAATTTTATGCAATTCCTTATTACTATAATTAAATTTAATAATCTTACTCATATAACAATATCAGTATTATAATTTAACAGTTCTATTTTTTCAATTCTTCTATCATTTTGCGCAATAATTTGCCAATAGCTTTTTGATGAAAAGCAAAATCATTTTCTACTTTATCAATATAAATTATTGCAATATGAATCTGATTTTCTCTATCCTTAAGCACCTCCCAAAGTTTATACTTTTGAGTACGATATGCCTCTTTTATTAGTCTTTTAATTTTATTTCTACTGACAGCTTTCTTAAAACTACGCTTGCTAACACTAATAAGAATCTGCACAGGAACACCATTTTGAGGAATATCAGTTTCATGCCATTTAACTTTGTATGGATATGAGAATGAAGATTTTCCATTGTCAAAAAGAAAACCAATTTCTTTCTTTTTATGTAGTCTTTCCTGTTTTGTTAACTTTTGATTCATCGTGGCAAAAGTAGGCAAATAAATTACTTACTTAAACCTAATAGTTTTTAAAAACCCATTGTTAGTTAGTATATTGTATTAAGCTTTTTCATTATTTAATTCATTATACATTTGTTATACAAATTTTCAAATATTGTATCATGGCTAAATATGTGTTTATTCTAATATTATTTCTATCGATAGGTAGCAGAACTCTTGCTCAGAACTATAAAAAGACGTTCAAAGCTTTAGAGGAAAAAAATTACACTTCTGCTAGAATTGGATTTCAGCAGGCACAACAGAGTGTGCACACAAAGTCATTGGGAAACTATGGAATGGCTGTAGTATATCGCTCTACTAGTTTGAGAATAGAAGATATGTATAAAGCTTGTACTAGTATTAATAATGCTAAGAATAATTGGAATGAATACGATGAGAAGCTAAAGAAAAAATATTCTGAGTACTTAACAGAAGACATTATTAACAAAGAGAAAAACACCATTGATAAGAAGCTTTTTGGCATGCTTAAGAAAAGTAATAATGCTAAAAGTGTACAAGAATTTATTGAAAAATGCCCCAACACTCGTTTTAAGAAAGAAGCTTTATTAATGCGCGATTCTCTAGCTTATAATAAAGCTGCTAGTTTTAATACGATTTCCGCTTTTAAAGCATTCATTAAAGACTATCCAAATGCCAAACAAGTAAATCTTGCACAAAGTAACCTTTACCAACTTGCTTGGAACACATGTATAAGTAGAAATGAAGTTGATGGATATGAGGAGTTTATTTCTAATTATGGTGGAGCTCCTCAAATTGATAGTGCAAAGAGTTTAATTATTGAACTTGAGTACCAACGCGCATTGAATATTAATACTAACGATGCTTTTTCTAGTTTTATCAGTAAATATCCTAACTCACATCAAGCAGAATTATTGAGTAAAAAGGGGGAAGAAAATGCATTTAATAATGTATTAAAATTTGAAGCTATCCCAATTTGCAATAGTTTTATTAGCAATTACCCCCAATCGAAAAAGCTGGGAACAGTAATAGAAATAAGAGATTCGTTAGCTTTCGCTGAAACAAAACTTATAAATACGAATAAGGCTTACGAAGATTTTTTATTTACATATCCAAATGCTGTGCAAGTTCCACTTGCACTTTCGTTAATGACTGAAAGAATGTATTCTAGGGTTGAGATAAACAAAATGATTGCTAAAACACATATTAAAACAAATAAAATAAAATCGGTAATAATCTATAGATCAAAAGATAATGATACCTCTTCTAAAATAATTGAAAGTAGAAAAACATATGATATCTTTGGTAATCTGATTTACGAAACAGAAGAATTCTCACCAAAAACTAAGAAAGAAATCAAATATATTTTTGATGATGCAGGAGATAAATTAATTAAAAAAATGGTTTTTATTAATGACAAAATTCAAGAGCTAACTGAATATGAATATGATATTAAGGGGTTAAATAATCTTTCAAATTATCAGTGCCAATTTGATTGTAAGAATTACGGGAAAGTTTATAATGAGACTCTAAAATATGACGAAAAAAGAAATCGTATTTCAAGTATTAAATATAATTATTCATCTGAAAAAATAGAAGCTCACTATTATTCATATGATTTCAAAGGAAATAGGATTCAAGACTCTTTACAGACCTTAGTTAATGACAGTCTTAATTATTTTATTATTACTATAAATTATAATGGGCAAGGAAATATTATTCAAGAGCTAAAGGAGAATAGTAAAGGGGAAAGACTATCGGTAAGTAGTTATTCATACGATGGACTAGGAAAGCTTATTACTTCTTCTACTTATGATGCTTCAGGAACTATTTATCGCACTTATTTCTACAACTCCAAGGGGCTACTTGAGAGTGAATATTTAAACTACGAAGAATATAAAGACAGTGGAATACGACACGATTATGAATATGAATTTAGATAAGTAGCACAGAAACAATATGCTTTTCTATATTATCTTCTCTATTTCAATATTGTGTTTTCCTGCAAATATTTCCGCAATATCGTAAAATTGATTTAAACTTTTATCTAGATTATACTGTGTTTGTTGTAGTAATTTATTAAACCGCTCTATATCATCATCAGTAATATCATCTGAATTAATAATTGATATTAGCTGTGGCCAAGTATTATTTATTTCATATAAATAAGAATTTAGAAGATGTTGATAGGATTGTTTAAGATTTTCTTCACCTTCAATATCTTCAATATCTTCAGATTTAAGCAATTGTTCACTTACAAATAGTTTTAACTTGGCCATATTACTCTCAAGTTGTATTGTACTTGGCTTTTCATCTATGGTATCCAAATCTATAGTATCGAGCTCATCTTCAGTAAGCAATTGTTCAAAAAGGTCTTCTTGAATCTCTGTATCAATATCAATTAATTCTTGCACAGGCAAGTATATACTATCAAAATATTCCAATGCATGATTCTCGCTATCGCATCCTTGTAGGTAGAAGGTAGACATAATAATAAACAGTATAAATTTACGCATGAAAATAAATATTTAAAAGACAAACTTACTAAATAAATGATTAGATAATTAGATGTATTTTTGTGCTAGAATATATTTTTCAAATATTGTAATCTTGGTTGTTAATAAAAACAAATAACATGAAATATCTAAAATATCTAGGATTTGGGTTAAGCTTTATAGCATTGGCAGGCTGCGAACCCATGTCTGATTGTAAAAATTGTGAAGCAGTAACTTATGACAATAATACAGGAGCTGAGTTAAACAGAGAAAGTGCCATTGAATATTGTGGTACAAGCTTAAATGATATTGAGAATTCAGAACCTGTGATAGTAGGCGATGAAAAGGTAGTTTGGGAGTGTGAATAATTTTTTTGGGTAATAAAAAAAGGTGACATTTCTCAAAAATCCCACCCTTATTTGTGTGTAAACAAACCGAAAATCTTTTCAATAATAGATTTCCACTATTAACTAAAACTATAAACATTGACATAGTTTTGTTAGAATAGGTTGCACAATGACACAAACATTTGTTAAAAAACAATGGATTTTTTTATTATTTGAAATATTTACCACTCTTTAGTTCAACAAATTGCTTTTGTTTTTCTGGGTTGAGAAAGGTCCAAGCAACAATTCTACTACTTTTATTTCCTTGTCCCATTTCTATTGTAAGGCTCTTATAAACTCTAGCCTTCTTTAATGCTAAATTCACACTTCTAAGAGTGCTCTGTTTTGAAACAAGAGTAGTAAACCAAAGCACAGAATTAGCATAATTTCTACTCTGACGAATTATATCCTCAATAAATCTTCTCTCACCTCCTTCACACCATAATTCATTAGATTGACCTCCAAAATTAGAAATCACTTCCTTAACTTTCTTATTAGTAAGATTTCGTACTTTTCTTTTTGAAGCTTTTTGCGCTTCTGCTAAGGAAGAATGAAAAGGAGGATTACAAGTGCTTATATCGAATAATTCTCCTTTATTTATAATACCTTTAAAAATACTATCTTTCTCCTTTTGAAATCTTAAGTCTATTTTTCCAGCCAAATTATTTTTATTAATAATTCTTGTTGCTGCATCAAAAGCCGTTTTATCAATCTCGCTTGCAACATAGCTCCATCCGTACTCATGATTACCAATAATTGGATAAATACAACTAGCTCCTGAGCCAATATCTAGCACCTTAATATTCTTTCCTTTTGGGATTTCTTTATTATACGATTTTGATAGTAAATCTGCAATATAATGCACATAATCAGCTCTTCCAGGGATAGGAGGAATTAAATATCCACTAGGTATCTCCCACTCTTTAATTTCGTAAAAGTACTTTAATAAAGAAGTATTCAATAACTTTACAGCCTCTGGATTAGCAAAATCTATGGAATCAACTCCATAAGGGTTTGGCTTTACAAAAGCTTTTAATTTTGGGCAACTCAAAACAAGTTTCTTAAAATCATAGTTCTGTTTGTGCTTAGAGCGTGGATGAATCTTTTGTTTTGAGTCTTTCATAAATGGGTGATTTGTTGAATTGGTGATTTGATTATTTGATTGATGATATTTCAATAATTGTTAATTCTTAATTATCAATTCTTAATTTTATTTTCTTCCCTCTAATATTACGAACCAAAGAAATACCTAGTCCAATAAATGTAACTAGAACACCTAGCCACATAATGCTAATATACGGAAATACTGTAGATTTAATTACAATAAACTCAAATCTTTTTTCATCGGCAGCAACAATAATTCCATTGGCTTTGGAACTAACTTTCACAAATCTAAGTCTAAAATTTTCATCATCAAATAATGTTTGTCCTTTGGTAAGTTTTCCATTGCTAATATCATATGACAATTCTATATCTTCCACTTTATCATTATTATTAATCGCTTTAAAAATGGCAATAATAGACACATTATCTATATCAATATTCTCGCTATTACTCCTAATTTTAATAGTATCCAACTCAAAGTAATAATTCTTAATACTAATAGTATCGTGCAATATTACTTCTTTTTCAAAGAGTTGTGTGTAAGTATCATTCTTCAAATCACTACTAATATCGGCATATGTAATATATGTAAATACATCTCTTGAGAATGAATGATGAGTTTCTGGGTCATAAACATTTCCCATTCTATCGTTCACATTAATGGAAGGTTCAACACTAAATGCCTTCTTCAATTCACCATTTTTATCTTCTTGATAGAAATCAACACCATAAAAAAGATGATTTTTCTCTCGCTTCAGATTAGTATATTCTACCTGATATGACTTTAACTTCTTCTTCTCTCCCTTTATTAGAAGTTGGTTTTCCTTATTGGATTTTTGATCACCAAGATCATATTTTGATGTATTAGAAGATATCACTTCACTAGTAGAAAAAGCAACAAGAACTCCCAACATAAACAAAGCAAAACCAAAATGTGAAAGGCTATTACTTAAACTATGCATATCAAATTTGTTTTTAAACAAATAATCTACTGCGGCAACAAGGGCGATATTAACACTCAACAATAGTATTAAATATGAAACTGAAGAAATATGAAATAAAAATATTTCAGCAATAAACAGTGCATTTGAAATAAGCAGAATAACACCAAATTTTTTAATAAAATATGAGAATTCATTCTTCGCATATTTAAGAACTAATGAAACTGATGTAAGAATCATTATGATTACAGCAAAAGGAAGCTGCCATTTATTATAGAAAGCTTCTCTTTCTGGTGGTGGAGCAATATTACTTCCAAATATTGTATTAATAACTGGTATAGAAGTCGAGATAAGTATTTGAAATGCTGATAATACCAAGACTAAGGAGCCTATATACATCCAAAACTCTCTAGATAAAAATTCATCTTTACTATTTGTTGGATATTTTTTAAAATTCTTAAAGTATAAAATAAAGAAAACAATGCTAACTATGCTCATAATAGAAATCATTTGAGTACTTAGTCCATTATTGCCAAAAGCATGAGCTGATGTTTCTCCAAGCACTCCACTTCTTGTTAAATAGCTAGCATATATTACAAGCAAGAAACCAAGATATACAAATAGGTAGCTTAGTCCAAAAGAGTGATTTCTTCTTTTATTTAATATCATAGTATGCATTCCTGCTAGTATTACTAGCCAAGGAATAAGGGAGGCGTTTTCTACTGGATCCCAAGCCCAAAACCCACCGAATGTAAGTGATTCGTAAGCCCAAGCACCACCGAGTAAAATACCACCACCAAGAGTCATTACAGCAAATATCATCCAGGGGAAGGCTGGTCGCAGCCACGATTGAAACTCTGATTTCCATAGTGATGCTATTGCATAAGCAAAGGGGATAATGGCAGCTGCATAGCCTAAGAATAATAATGGAGGATGTGTTATCATCCATATATTCTCTAGCAAAGGATTGATTCCATTTCCATCAAGTATTTGACTTAAATAGTTGGGATCATTGAAAAATTCTACGCCTGTGTTTGCAGCATTCTCTCTTAAAAGCACAAATGGGCTCTGACCAAGAACAATACCTAAAGGCTTTATTCCTAGTATCATTGTACTAAGCATTACTTGTCCACCACTTATTACTGTCATTACTCTATTCTCAAATTTCTTTGCAGTAAAAAGCAAGATCATTCCCAATACACCTTGAATAATTACCCAAAGCAAGAAACTTCCTTGCTGTCCAGCCCAAAAAGCAGAAATAATATATTTTAATGGTAAGTAAGTCGCAGTATGCTCCCATACATAAGCATATTCGAAATAATGATTAAGCAGAATATAGAAAAAACTAATTCCAATAATAATTAGCGAAGCAAAATGTAGAAGGTAGCTTGACTTTCCCAATATTTTATATAACTTATTATTTTGTATTTCAGATGATAAGTAAAAAATAAAACTTACAAAAGCTAAGGCAAGAGCTATATAAATAAAGCTTTGTCCTATTGTGCCAGGGAGTAAATGCTCCCCTATATATTGTATATTTAATAACATAATTGTTCAATTAATAAGCTCCAAAAATACTGCTTTTATGTACAGGATTACAGACTAATAAAATGGTGAGTTGGTTATTTGTTGATTCGTTGAATTGAGTATAATTTTGAAATACCGACAAAGGTTCTTTAACTTAAAACTCTAAACTAAAAATTTCCCTTCTTCTTTTCTTCCCTGCCCTAAAGGGTAAAACAAAAAAGGAAATTCAACTTACAACTCAGAACTCCCAACTCAGAACTCAGAACTTAAAACTTAGAACTTCCAACTCAGAACTCCCAACTCAGAACTCCCAACTCAGAACTTAAAACTTAGAACTCTATTTTATAGTATTCTCCAAAAGAATAGTCTTGCTCAGTCTTCGAATTGGATATATAACAGCAATAAGAGAAACAACAACAACCACAGCAAAAACAGCTGCCAAATCTGAGAATAATAATTCAACAGGGAAGGAATCAACGGCAAAAGAGCCCTGCATAGGAATAATACCAAATTTATCTTGTACCACTACTAGCAACGAACCAAGCACCAAACCTATCAAAGTGCCACTCATTGTTACCATGAAACCTTCGAAAAGGAAGATTTTAGAAATGAGAGTTTTATTAGCACCCATAAAAGTTAATATCTGAATATCTGCTTGTTTATCAATAATTAGCACACTCAATGCTCCTACAAGATTAAAGGTTGCTATGAAAAGAATGAAAGCAAGAATAAGAAAACTACTCCATTTCTCTGATTTCATAATATTATACATTACGTCATTCTGTTGTATTTTATTCTTTACAGTAAAAGAATTACCAACAATATCTTGAATCTTTTTCTGAATAATATCTACTTGTGATTCATCTTCAAGCTCAACTTGAATAGACGTGAGCTTTCCTTTAAGATTCATCAATTCTTGAGCAAAATTTAAAGGAGCAATTATTAACTTTTCATCAATTTCTTGTTGTATACTAAAAACTCCTGAAGGCAATAAATTGCCAATTGAGATAGCCTCCATGGGGTTAATACTAACACTAGCATCTGCTTTTGGGAAATAGCAACGAATAGGATTGTTGAAATCGTTGAGATGAATCTGTAAATTAGCCGCAACACCATTACCCATAACACAATATGGCTTGCCATAGTTTTGGAGTAGAAATACTCCATCAATCATCATAGATTCAATATTTGTTGATTTGGTATAGTTCTCCTCAACACCCAATAAATAGCCAATATACTCTCTAGAGGTTGTTTCTAAGGCTGGTTTATACTTAAAAAGCACATTATCACCCAATGTTGGTGACCAATATTTAATTCCATCCATGCTTTTTAACTTATCTTCAGGAAAGTCTTTTCTATCAATATATTTTGATGTTTTAGGCTCTATTAGTAAATCAGAATTAATACTTGTACTCAAAGAACCAACAAGCGTTTCTAGCCCATTAAAAACCGACATAATTGCAATAAGTGCAATAGTACCAACGGCCACAAGGCCAACAGATATTGCAGTAATTATATTAATAGCGTTATGAGATTTTTTTGCTATTAAATACCGCTTTGATATATAAAATGCTAAATTCAAATATTTATATTATTTGCGGTAAAATTACGGAATAATACTTCATGTTCTTTTGTAAATCTTTATTCCTTATTGCTATATTAATATACTTATTAAGTTAATACTGTTAAAAATTAGGTAATTTACGTATAGTAAACCCATTATTATGTATTATATTTGCACTGTAAATATTAAAAATAAATTAAAAACTAAATAATCATGAAAAGAAAATTATTACCAATTAGCCTTATAGCTCTTCTTATTTCGACAATGTTTATCACTCAATCTTGTGATAAAGTGACGGAAGCAGCTGAGTTTGATGTAAAGAAAGATTTACCAACTATGCATTTTGATTTAGATTCTGCTTCAACCAAGGAAGTAGTGGTTTTATATGAAAATTATTTTGATATTAATCTAGATAGTATTCTTGAAGCTAATGGAATAGATGCAGGAAAAATTAAAAATGGTACTTTTGAAGAAATTATTATTAGAATTGAGAATCCAACACCAGAAATGACATTAGGATTTATTACTTCTTTAGACTTTAAAGTAAGTGAAACAGAAGGTTTTGAAGATTCAGAGACTCTTGCTGAAGCAAAAGATATTGAAGCTGATGCTACTGAAATCATTTTTAAAGTAACTGACAAAACAATGGACAAATACTTAGAGATGTCTAAATTTTATTTCCGTTTATATGGTAATAAAGTTGGAGAAGTTCCAGTTGACAAATTACCTCTTGAACTAGATGCTAAGATAAAATTTACAGTAAGCCCTCTAAGCTAAAAATATTATTACAAGCTATATTATAGCTTGTAGTTTTTTTCATAATAGGTTAAGAAGCTATCGATACTCGATAGCTTTTTTTTGTGCATTCTATTCATATCTACATATCCTCAATGGAAAACCCATTATACTCTATTTTATAGTTTTTAAAATTAGTTACTAGTTTTATAGACTTATTCATAAGGTTATTAATACTTATCTTTTCCTTATTCATTTTAACCTCTGCAATAAGAACTTCCTTATTTAACTCATCAATTGCAACAATATCAATTTCATTCTGATTTGCTTTTTCCCAATAAGTACCAATTTCTGAGTATTTATTTAATAATGACAACTTTTGGATAAAATATTGTTCAAGAAGCCTACCACTAAATGTAGAAAAATCTCTATTAAATACAGATTTTAAATAATCAAAATTTTCAATTTCAATGGCACTTCTATTCTTATAAATAAATCTAAACCAGAAATTTAGAAAATTATCTCTAATATAATATTTCTGCTTTCTACTACCTTGTTTTGCAAGAATAGGACGCACTTTCTTTATTAAATTATAATGATTCTCGAGCTTATCTAAAAAACCCCCTATATTCTTTGCCAATAAAGATTCGATCTCTGTCCTAGAAGTTTTTGATGATGCAATAAGACTCAATATTGAAAAATATGTTGAGTACTCTTTCCCAAATTCCTCAATTAACATATTTTTACCTTCTTCAAGAAAATAAGAGTTAGGTCTAAATATTTCATTTACCATTGATTCGTAAGTCAATATCTTTTTATCGACAAAAAGTTCTACATATTTTGCTACACCACCAGTAAAAATATAGAATGAAAGCAAATCTAAAGAAGAATAATTAGAATTATTATCAGCTATTATTTCTTTTAAAGTATTAACATTAAAGGCTTGAAGATACATTTTTTCAGTTGCTCTACCAAATAAAGGTTCTTTACTATCCTCAAAAATTGTTTTCATCATCGAATAAACAGAACCACAAAGAATCAAGTTAAGCTTGGATTCATCTTTGTATTTATCCCATAAATTTTGCATCTCACTAAATACTGCTGTATTTACAGAATAGAACTCTTGAAACTCATCAATTATTAGTGTGAAATTTCTTTCTTTAGATGCTTCTAGTAATAATTCAAATAAATCTTTAAATCTTGTAATACTCCCAAATATACTAAAGTCCTTATCTTTGGCCTCTCCTACAAACTCTTCACAGAGTAAACTCTCATTCTTTTTTGCGATAAAAAAGTATAAAAAATCCTCGTTTTCAACTGATTTAAGTATCAGTTTAGTCTTACCAATACGTCTTCTACCAATAATTACTGACATTATGGATGTACTCTTAGACATTGTAATGTTTGACTTAAGTCGCTTTAATTCATATTCTCTATCGTAAAATTTCATACGTTTATAATTTACTAATTAGGTGACACCTTTACTCCAATAGGCAGATGGTATTCTCATAACATTATTAGGTACGAGAAACACATTTAACGTAACCTGCATTACTGTAACCTGCATTACGATAAATACCACATTGCAAATGTATAAAAATTTTGATACAAAAAATAGGGCTGCGTTAAAAACGCAGCCCTATTAATTATATTCTGAATAAAGGATTTATCCAATATCTTTAAGTCTCTTTGGTCCTTCAGCTTTAACCTCGTCAGGTACATGCTCAGCAAAGAGTTTAAAATTCTCAATATAGCGTGCTACTAGAGCATCGTATTTTCTCCAATAGTCTTTCTTATTACCCCAAGCATTTGATGGCTCGAATACATCATCAGGAACCCCTGGGCATGATTTAGGAATTTTAAAACCAAATAATTTATCAGTTCTATATTCTACATCATCAAGTTTTCCTTCCATGGCAGCATTAAGCATAGCACGAGTATGACGAATAGAAATACGCTTACCAACTCCAAATTTACCACCTACCCAGCCAGTATTTACTAGCCATATATTAGCTCCAGAGCGAGTAGCTTTCTGACGTAAAAGATTAGCATAAAAATATGGATGGTGAACCATAAAAGGAGCTCCAAAACAAGCACTAAATGTAATCTCTGGTTCAATACCAAGACCTAGTTCTGTACCAGCAATTTTTGAAGTATAACCACTTATAAAATGATAAATAGCTTGATTCATATCTAGCTTAGCAATAGGAGGCATTACTCCCTGAGCATCAGCCGTAAGGAAAATAATATTCTTTGGCTGACCTTTTACCATTTTCTCTTCCACTGCATTAGGAATATAATCCATGGGATAAGAAAGGCGAGTATTCTCAGTTAAGCTTTCATCGTCAAGGTCAATTTGGCGAGAAGCAGGATCGAAAATCACATTCTCCAATATAGTACCAAACTTATAAGTACAAGCATGAATCTCTGGCTCAGCTTCTGCAGAAAGACGAATAGCTTTTGCATAACAACCATTCTCATAGTTAAATACTTCGTGGTCGCTCCAACCATGTTCATCATCACCAATTAGTCTACGTTTTGGATCAGCAGATAAGGTTGTTTTACCTGTTCCACTAAGGCCAAAGAAAAGAGCAACATCATTATCATCACCAACATTAGCAGAGCAGTGCATCGACATAACATCTTGCAATGGCATTAAGAAATTCATAATAGTAAAAATGGATTTCTTAACTTCACCAGCATACTCACTACCAGCAATAATTGCCAATTTCTGAGAAAAATTAATAACAATAGCCGTTTCACTTAAAGTACCATCAATACGAGGGTCAACTTTAAATTTAGGGCTTACCATAATGGTAAAGTCGGGCACAAACTGTTTTAATTTTGCTAAATCAGACTCATTAAGGAGCATATTTCTAGCAAAGTGAGAAGTCCAAGCTTTGTCTGTAATAACACGAACAGGAAGTTTATATTCTTCTGCAGCACCAGCATAAAGGTCTTGAACAAATAGTTCTTCTCCTTGCCAGAATGCTTGTAATCTTGAGAAAAGACCATTGAATTTCTCTGGAGTCATTGGACGATTATATTCTCCCCAATCAATTAAGTTCTCTGTGCTTTCTTCTTTTACAAAGTACTTATCATTGGCTGCACGAGCAGTCCATTTACCAGTATACACTTGAAAAGCACCACCTTGAACTAATTTTCCTTCACCTCTAAAAACAGCTTCTTCAACAAGAGCTGGAGTAGGAAGATTCCAATAAACTGTATCTAAATGTACTAAACCATGATTTTTAAGACCGTAATCAGCTTTCAAATCTGTAGCATGCTTTATGGCTGGTGTATTAAATTCTAAATATTTCATATGTTTTCAATTTTAAAATTTACAACCAGTCACGAACTAGCTTTCTTTCTCCAATATATAACTCATTAGGCGAATTAGGATCTATCGCCCATTTAATACGCTCAATTCCCTCTGTAATATCCTTAATAGAACCACAATAACTCAAACGAAGGTATCCTTCTAAGCCAAATTCAATTCCAGGCATTGCTAAAACTCTAACTTTCTCTAAAAGTAAATTAGATAGTTTAGTAGAATCTTTCTCATAAGCACTAAAATCGACAAAACAATAGAAAGTACCATCTGGTTCTAATAAATGTAGACCATCAAAAGCTTTAAGCTGCTGAACCATCACTCTACGGTTATTCTCAAGAGTAGTTCTTAGGCTTTCAATACTTGATTGTACACCATTAATAGCACCAATAGCAGCTTTTTGAAGCAATATTGAAGGACCTGAAGTTTGATGACCTTGAATATTTGCCATTATGTAAATAAGTTTCTTATTTGCCACAGCCCAACCAATTCTAAAACCAGTCATAGCATAAGCTTTGGAAACACCATTAATTATAATCAACTTATTATTATCACTAAAATCCTTAACGTAATCGAAAGGATTTGTAGTCTTTACACCATTAAAAGTCAATAAGTGATAGATATCGTCCATAATAAGATATAGACCTTTCTGCTCACAATATTCAACTATTTCTTTAATGAAAGAAGCAGGATAAACAGCACCAGATGGATTGTTAGGACTGTTAATTATTATTGCCTTAGTGTAAGAAGTTACATTTTGAGTAATATCACTCATACGAGGAGTAAAAGTACCATCTTCAGGCACAACAGGAACAGGAACTGCTCCACAAAGTTTTACCATTTCAGTATAAGAAACCCAATAAGGTGAAGGAAAAATAACCTCATCTTGTGGATCAAGAATAGCCTGAAGAGCAACCATTAATGCTTGTTTCGCACCACTAGAAGCAATGATATTTTCTGGTTCAACTTGACGATTGTAATGCTCGCGAGTATAGCGAATTATTGCTTTTTTCATATCTATACTTCCATCAACTGGAGCATAGCGTACCTCGCCACTATTTAAGTGAGAAGCAATGGCAGTAATTGCATCAATTGGAGCTTTACTTTTTGGCTCACCTCCTCCGAGATGAATAACTGGTTCGCCTTTGGATTTAAGAACAGCGAAAGTTTGATTTAGTTTAAGAGTTACCGACTCGCCAATGGAGCGGCCTATAATGCTTGTACTCATATTTTGGTTAGTTTGTTATGTAATGTGTGTTAAATTTCTGATTTTATAGAAAAACCTCAAATGTAGGGATTTATTGGGCTCGATTTAGAAATCTTGAACTGAATATTTTATTTTATAACAGTTCTAAATAAAGAAGA
>Ga0256827_10001603_pt1 | contig 14548 bp, 12 predicted proteins | sample CV84metaG_FD_185977 | JGI IMG/M metagenome (GOLD analysis project Ga0256827, IMG submission 185977) | Hydrothermal vent microbial communities from East Pacific Rise, Pacific Ocean - CV84 | ecosystem: Environmental > Aquatic > Marine > Hydrothermal vents | place: Pacific Ocean: East Pacific Rise... | reverse complement strand
ATTACCGTATCGCCTATACCAACTCCGGAAGTGGCCGGCGAAACCGATGTTTGTGTTAATAATGAACTGACTTATACCACTGCTGATAATTCCGGTAGTACCTATAACTGGAATGTTGTAGGAGGAGATATTGTTAATGGCAGCGGAACAAGCGAAATATCAGTGGTATGGACAACCGAAGGAGAAGGCTCTGTTCAGGTAACAGAAACATCAGCCGAATCTTGCGAAGGATCTTCAGAAATACTGATTGTAACAGTTAATGCTTGCCTTTCTGCTGATTTTTCTGCTGATTTTACAGATATATGCAATGGCAATACAGTTCAATATACCGATCAATCGGTAGCAGCTACATCCTGGCTATGGACTTTCGAAGGAGGAACACCTGCTACATCTACTGAGCAAAATCCTAACGTAACATATAATACAGCAGGAATTTACGATGTGACATTGGAAGTTTCTAATGGTTCTGACACAGAAACAGCTTTCGAAGAAGATATGATTACAGTTCATAATTGCACAGGATTAAATGAATCCTCTTTAGATGGAATAACACTATTTCCTAATCCGGCTAAAGATTATATTTCTATTGCTTTCGCATCCGCTGAGAATATTTATGAGGTGAGTATATATAACCAATTAGGACACCGTGTTTTTATTGATCAGACATTCTCTGTTGAGGAGCAGTCTTTATATCGAATAGATTTAACATCTTTCGCTAATGGACTTTATATTGTTAAAATGATTAATTCATCGAATCAGGTTTATAAACTCAAGTTTGAGATATTAAAATAATACATTGTTTAGTAATATTTTAGGAGTCGTTTCTGAAAATGAGACGGCTCCTTTTTTTTTGCTTTATTACACAAAGCGTAGCACATTCCTACGAAAATCAGTAAGATTGTTTGTCTAAGAAACTAGGGTAATTTGATAAGATTTAATTCTTAAAGTCTATAAAAGTCTTTGCATGAGTATCTTCAATCTTTTCGGCAACAATATTGGCGTTTTCGGCCGGAAGAACCTTGTATTTTTCAAGATTTAATAATTTTTCCCAAAGCTTATGCTGTTTTGTTCCAATACCATTGGGTTCATCAGATATTAGATAAAAGTTGTTGGGCTTTCCATACTTTTTATACTTATTTTCAAGGATATTAGCCAAAGCGTAATAGTTGCTTACTTCTTTCTGAATTGTTTGTTCTGATTGATTAAAGTTAATGGATTTAGCAGCTGTAAATACACCATTTAGTCCAATGCAATCCATTTCGTAATTGAAATATAGATTAGGTAATATATGGCTTGTAAATTTAATATTGGTATGCACTCTTCCCTTGACTCTATTAATAAGTTTTCGGTGTATTATTTCTTTTGATTTTTGATAATTCAAATCTTGTTGAATTACAACTTTAGGTATTTCTTTGTCTATTAGTAACTCAAAAAGTTGGTGAAAGCTGTCAATAGTATTCTCCTGAGCTATAAATCTAGGTTCGCTATATTGAATTATATTGTTATTATAATTATTGAGATATGATAAGTATTGGGCATTAATAGCTTTTGGAGTCTGAAATAATTCGTTATTATTAATATTTAAGGATTGTATTGTGTTTTCAATTTTTGAGATGAAAAAATCAAGAATATGATGATTTTCTTTCAATAGCGATTTGGCAAGACGTATTTTATTTGGAGCAAATTTTATAAAAAACTTTTCGTCATCAGACATCATCATTCCAATGCTGATTGAATCGCCAACAAGCTCATTCGGTACAATACTTATTATGCTATAATATGTTTTCATAATACTTAAATTCTTGAAAAAAATTCCGTTAATACATTTTGGTTTCGCTTATCGTTAAATAAAAATAAGCGTAAAGATTCTTGAAGGTTTTCATTAAAACCTAATGACGATGGGATATTTTTAATAATTTCATCATAGTCTTTGCTGCATTGATCGATGCAAAAGTAATAATAATCCTTTATACCTTTCGCCCAATGATCTTGTTTCTTATCATATTTAACTATTTCCTTTACGAAAGAAGTATACAAAAGGTTATCATTATATGTATTTGAGATAAATTTAGGATTTAGACTGTCATAATTCATTGAACAAAAGGTAAAAGCATTATCAATAGCAATAATATCAATTTTATTATTCTCCATTTTTAAAAGAATATTCGGATTTGTCGGTTTTCGGTCCTCATTCTCTACCCAAATATCAAATAAGCTAATTTTAATTAAATCAGCAGGTGAGTTGAAGCGATTAAGGTCTCTTTTCCCATTTACTTCAAGAAAGTTGTTTAACTCAATCACATTATCCATTCTTTTTGAACCAAATGTAATATCATTATAAAAATATGGTCTATGATATTGGGATAATGGAGTGTCGAGTATTTGATTATCTACACTTATGGCTGAAATATCAGGCGTATTTAACTCCCATTTTTTTAATAAGTAATGGCATACAAACTCATTTATTAAAAATGTTGCAGGATTATGCCCTTTTGTATTTTTAATGAAGTAAGCATTATAATCGTTAGCAATAATCAATAGTGGACTATGACCTTCCGTTATTATTTCCTTTTGCAAAGAAATAGCATCCAAATATTTAAGTGCTTCAACCATAATACACAAAAGTATAAATTATTACTCAACCAACTCCCCCTTAAAAGCCATATCTAACAAACTGCTTTTTAAGGATTGTAAATGTTTTAATTTTTCGGTTTGTTGGGTTAGTAGATTATTGTGTTTTATCTTATAATGATTGAAAAATTCAACAATATTTTTTTGTTCTTTAATACTTGGTAAAGGTATTTTTATTTCTTTAATATCTTTTAATACCAAATTTCTATTTGCTACACCTCTTGTTCGGCTTTGTGCTTGTTCATATGCTTTGGGTGAATTAAGTATTAATTCAAAATAAATAGGTAAAATATTTTCTTTTGGCTTTAATAAAGCAACACTCACAAAAAGACTAAATTCATCTTCAATATCAACGACTTTAGCAATGCCCGTTGTTCCTACTTTTGTATATAAAATATCTCCTTTTTCTGGATTACATCTTTTATATAAAATATCGTGTTCTTCCTTTGATATATATCTTGTATTAGATAAATCAATAACACCTTTGCTAATGTCTTTAACTGATAAAAAATGCACTCCTTTATCTGTATATTTTGGTGTAGAATGTGTTCCATCCGTTATTTTATAACAAATATCTTCAACTGTAAACATCTTATCATTATGCTTTTCATAAATTCCATCCAAAACACTCGCCATTAAATCTTTGGTATGCTGTATGTTTTCTTCTAATAAGCCAATGCTTTTATCAATGCGGGCAAATAAGGCATCTAATTTCGATACTATTTGCTTTTGGGTTTTTAGTGGGGGAAGGGGGATTTTTATTTGCCCTAATTTTTTCCCATTAACATTTGGCTGAGCTGCACCAACTTCATGTCCTCTAATTTGTTGCCAATAATTATCTGACTGAAAAAATTGATACAGAAACTCTGGAAATATTTTTTCAGAAGGTTGTATCCTAATCAAATAAGACGCAAAAATAGAAGGAACAACTTCTTTAATTAAAAATGATTTTCCTACTGTTGCACCAGTTCTTGCAAAAACAATATCATTTTCTTGTAAATGATATTTACTAATTTCATTCTCCTTACTTATATCACTAAAAGGAACTATATCCCAATTTACTCTCTCTTTTTGAATATCAGTAATTCTTAAATATCGATATTTTCCTTCCTCAATCGTTTTACCAGTATATCCATATTGGATATTATTTGCTATATCACTAACTAAAACCTCTTCCCACTTACCCATATATCAACTCCTCTATTTTATTTTTTAAATTTATCATCATTCCATTTTTTCGGATTGTTTGCGATATAATTTTTTATTCGTTTAAATTCATCATCATTTTGTATAATATGGTCGTGAAACCGGGTTTGCCATCCGTTTGGTAAATTTAATCGGTTGGCGTGTTTTGTTACCGCCGATTTATACGAACCAATTATTGCCGAAACGGAATTTTTTCCGATATTTTGAAAACGGTTTTTTCCGGTTAATGGTTGGGATAGGGACAGGGCATGCCCTGTCCCTATCACGTCCACGTCCCCGTCATTATTCGAATTATTCAAAATCAAAATTCCGTGAATATGGTTTGGCATTACCACAAATTCGTCCAATTCTACAAATTTTGCGTGATTTTTTATTTCGTGCCAAAATACGTCTGCCAATATTCCTGTTGGTGATAATACCATTTTACCATCAATAATTTTCCCAAAATAATTTTCGCGATTTGCCGTGCAAATGGTAATAAAATACGCCCCGTTTTGCGTATAATCCCAATTTTGTTTTCTTGGCGTTTTACGATTCTTATGTTGGTAATTACCCATTTATCAATCCCTCAATTTCGTTAATTAATTTATTGATTTCGGCATCGTTGTTTTTTATTTTGCCCAATAAATCTTTTGGTGCCAAATGTTCTATTTCAACAATTTTATGTGGGTTTTTGGCAGAAATATCAGGCGACAGGGCGTGCTCTGTCCCTGTTATTTTTATTGTCCAATCATTCTCGCCTTTGCCACGTTTTTCAGGCTTATGGAATAAATCTATAAACTCGTTAAAATGCTCGTTGGCAATGGGTTTATTTTTAGTTAGTTTATATGGTGGGTTTACCTCGTAATACCAAATTTCGGAGGTAGCTCCTTTTCTATCGAAAAACAAAACATTGGTTTTTACACCGCTATATGGCAAAAACACACCTGCGGGCAAACTTACAATAGTATGCACATTAAAGTTTTCTAAAAGCTCTTGCTTTACCTTGCTAAAGGCATTATTAGTTTGGAATAACACACCTTCGGGAACAATGATGCTTGCCTTTCCGTTTAGTTTTAGCATTTTCATAAAATGCTGTAAAAACAACAATTCGGTGGCATTGGCTTGTATAGGAAAATTCTGTTGTATTTGGCTTTTTTCTTTGCCTCCAAATGGTGGGTTTGCTAAAATAATATCGTGTCGGTCGGCTTCCTGTATATCGCGTATGTTTTGCGTCAGCGTATTGCCTTTATACACATTTGGGCTTTCAATACCGTGCAAAATAAGGTTCATCATTCCCATAACATAACCCAATGAGGTTTTTTCCATTCCGTAAAAGGTATCGGATTGTAGTTTCTCCCAATCGGTAGCCGAGTAGTTTTTCTTTTTTTCTGGCGTAGTCATAAATGTAAATGCCTCCACCAAAAAACCGGCACTACCAATAGCTCCATCGTAAATTGTTTGTCCTACTTGTGGATTTGTGGCATTAACCATTGCTTTAATTACGGCTCTTGGAGTGTAAAACTCGCCTGAGTTACCGCCATCGCTACCCATTCCTTGTAGCAGTTGCTCGTATATTTGCGATAGCTCAAACAACTCGTCAGAACTCTGAAAGTTTAAACTGTCAATAATATCCAATACCTCACGCAAGGTGTGTCCGCTTACTACTTTATTATCGAGATACTCGAATATGGCACCAATCTTATATTTTATTGATTTTGGATTGTTGGTATTGTTTTTAAATCCTTTTAGATATGGAAAGAGTTTATTGTTTACAAACTCGGTCATATCATCGCCTGTTAAAGCAGTTTTTAGGTCGAGTTTACCTTTGTCGTCTTTTGGGCAAGCCCATCGGTTCCATCGGTATTGTTCTTCAATCACATAGTCATAATCTACCCCCTCTAAAATACCTTCGTCTGCTTTATTATCTTCAAAATCGTTTAAAAACTTTAAGAATAATATCCACGATATTTGCTCGGTGTAGTTCATCGCACCGTTTATTCCATCGTCTCTACGAAGGATGTCGGTTATTCTATTTATTTTGCTTTGTATTTGGCTCATTTTATATTTTATGTTTGGGCTAAAGCCCGTTTGCTTACTATATTCTTAATAAGCAGAGGCTAAAGCCCCTGCTTAGTGATTTTATATCTCATCAAGATTCAAATTCATTTCGTTTGCAAAACGCAAAATTAATCTATTCATATCATCTTTTTGCGTTCCTCCTAAGGTTTGGTCTGATTTAATATTTTCTACTCTTTTTGGGAAAGGGAAACGTCCTGCCCAAACCATATGGTCAAGGTGATTCTCTATTAACTCCTTTTCTTTTTCATTGAGTTTTACATCATATTTTTCACACAGTTTTAAGGGGTTGTGGCTTGCTTTCTTCCATTCTTTTTTAATAATTTCATTTATTGATTTGAAGTTAGATAAAGATCCATTTTCTTTCATTATAAAAAGAACTCTTGCTTTTATTAAGTTTTCAATGGCGACTGCCCTTAACAATAATGAAGCATTAAAAAGACCGCTCACTTTATAATAATCTTCAGAGGAAGATGGTTGTGACTTCATAGCTTCAGGTAAAAATTTATTATAACACTCTTCTGCGGCATAATTCAGTTTTCTACATTGATTCCAATAATCGTAATAGTTTGTATCAATATATTTACCATCTCTTAACACATCAATGTAATTTGCCATTTATTTATTCTTTAATTCACTAACAATAACTTTCTCCAATTCATCAATAAGTAAATATATATTCGAACTTGGATTATCTAAATTGCCTAGTTTTTTTGCTCTGTTAACTGCTTTCTGTTGCTTTGTATCTAAATGTGCTTTTAATTTAGTATCAATAAATGTTTTGCTGTATTGCTTATTTCTTTTTTCGAGTTCCTTATTACATTTTTTGCAATCTATCTTTGCTTTTTGCTCTTTGTAGTGTAACAAATACCATAATTCTATACACGGATTTGATGATAACAAAGTAGTATGATCAATCTTTTGCAGTTTTTCTAACATTTTTGGTGCATCTAAATCATACATCAAAAATGTTTTATCTTTTTCGTGTGTAAATTTATTCTTTTTATAGTTTTCTATATAATCAGCTGTAATATTATTTTTTGCAACCTGAGTATCAATCTCAAAAGGAATACGATATTTCGATTTTAAATATTTTACGTATAGCTCTTCTGTTTTTCCTTCACAGAAAACAAAGAAAGTAGGTTTCATCCGTTTACTTCTGGTGGATTTCCTCTTCCTACTCATACAATATACTTTTAAGATTTTCTATATCGTCAATAAAAGGAATGGCATCAAAGCGCCCCTGCAGATAAGCCTTTTCAGCATCCATTGTATCTCTAAAATCATTATAGTCATATAGCGAATACAAATCGGTTGCTGCCTGCTCGTTTTTATTTGCGAAATAGATCTGATCTTTTCGCAACTTGTTTAAATTAAGCAGTTTTGTATTGTGTGTCGTAAATATTAATTGCGCTTTACTACTTGAATTGAAAAGAGAGATAATATATTCTACAATACTTGTATGCAAACTCTCCCCAATTTCATCTATCAATAAAATTTTATTGTTTTTAACGATATCAATAATAGTTAGCATAACAGCAAACAACTTTTTTGTTCCTTCCGATTCCTCTGTTTCAAAATCAAAAGCAATTTTTGGCGATGATTTATGATAGGTAGTGATTTTTAAAGTATCGTTTATTGTATCTTGAATCGATGTTTGATTTGTAGTTAAATCAAATGAAATTTCTTTTCCTTGTCTTTTTTCTTTTTTTATTTTGATATCTACAATATCACTATCTGCAATTTTTAATGCTTGTAATAAAACCTCTTTATATTCATTAAAAAGTAATTCAACAGGTCTGTTTTGATATCTTAAAATAAATGTATCATTAAAATAATTAAATAATTCCTTGGCAATATCACGATCCATTTGACTTGCACGTGAAATATACAAAGTTTTATTAGAAGTGTTTTCAGCCACATCCATTGGTCGGCGAATCACTGAACCAAATGAATACTTTTCTTTTTTAGTTTTACCTAATCGTTCATCGCGAGTAAATATTTTTTTAATTCTACCTTGTGGGTAATAATATAAACTTTCGGTTAATATTTCTGATTTTTTTATTGAAAACGAATACTCATACTCAATGCCTTTACTTATAAAACGAATAAAATAAGAACTTGGCTTATTTTGATAAGAATTGAATTTAAAGGCGGTGAATGGGTAACTGATATTTTCATTAAACAAATGTGATTTAAAAATCATAGCATTACAAAACCGAATAGCTTTAATAATATTGCTCTTACCCGAAGCATTTGCTCCATAGATAGCAACTGTTTTTAATACCTCTGTATTATTTATCTTAAAGATATTATCATTTAAACTTTTCGACTTTTGACTTTTTATATTTGCAGCTCTTAAGTCCAGAGTAATTTCATCTTTAATAGAGTAAAAATTACTTATGCGAATCTCTAATACCATTTTATACCTTTATTATGTAAATAGTTTGCAAATATACGTAATAAAATAGATAAAGCAGCATTTTGTATTAAGTTTTATTACTTTTCAAATTCTTGGGACAGCATCCCAGGAATTAAATCTTACCCCACTTTATAAATATTCTCCTGCAATTTATAATAGGCCTCAAGCAAATTATTCATATTGCCAAAAACTTCTTTGGCATCTTTTGCAGTTCCGAGTTTTAGTTTTACCAAATCGCCCAATTTATCCCGTTGCAATTCTTCAATCCCGTATTTCTCATAGTTTTCGAGTACAAACTCTAAAAATTCTCTGGCTTTCAGCTCGGAATACACCTTGAAGAAGGTATGATCGTCGCGAACTTTAACAGCACGTTCTTTTCGGGTTTTTATATCGGAACTAAAAGAGATATGAGCCAATACATCGTAGACATCGCATTTTGGTGAAGCAATCATATCACGTAAAGTATTTAGTTGCTCCGAATGGAAGCCTACTTCTGCCAAACGTTGTAATAATCGTTCCCGGGTTTCGGGCTTGGTCCAAAGCTTCCGCAATTCTTCTTCACTTTTATAGAGGGCAGGCAGTGTGCCTACCAACTTTTCCAGAAACTCACGCGCCGTTAATGGTTTTCCATCTTCATCGATATAGCGCGTTTCTACATCAATTATTTTAATTTCTCTGCCGCTACTAAGTTTTACAATTAGTTTTTCTTTCTTTTCATATTCTTCCTCAGGTTCTTCAACTACATCCTTCTTTTTTCGTTCTTTTTCCTCTCCCTTGCCTTTACCTGTTTCATCTACTTCTTCGGGTTCGCCATCCCATTCGGCATCATAAAACAGGTTGGTGGCCCCCACAAAATCAATAATGGTAAAATAGTCTTTGCCATCGAAAACCCGTGTGCCACGCCCGATAATCTGTTTGAATTCCACCATAGATTTAATAGTGGCGGTGAGTACGACATTTCGGACATTTCGGGCATCAACACCCGTGGTAAGCATTTTAGAAGAAGTAAGTATCACAGGAATATCTCTGTCGTTATTCTGAAAAGCTTCCAAATAATCTCTCCCGCCTTGTCCTTCGTCAGAAGTGACACGTACACAGTAATCGGGGTCGGTAACCGATTTATATTTATTGATACTATCTCGCAAGTCAAGTGCATGATTCTGATTGACACAAAACACTATGGTTTTATCCATTTCGTTCATGTTGTTCAAAATAGATTTGGCTAATAAATCGGCTCTGTCTTTAACCACAATATTTTTTTCGTAATCCTTTACCTCATAACGGTCTTTGGTCGCTTCGCCCTGAATGATAGTATCATCTTTTGTAAGAATTAACTCATCGATATTGGTTTTTATCCGTTTAACCTTATATGGGGTTAGGAAACCATCAGAAATACCATCTTTTAGTGAATACTCAAAAATGGGTTTCCCAAAATATTTATAGGTATCAATATTATCGTTTCGTTTGGGGGTAGCAGTCATGCCCAAATGTACAGCATCGGCAAAATGGTCTAAAATATCCCGCCACGAGCCCTCTTCGTTGGCGCTACCTCTATGGCATTCATCAATGATAATTAAATCGAAAAAGTCTTTAGGGTATTTGGTGTAATAACCGCCAATATTCTCTCTATCGGCAATGGCTTGATAAATAGCAAAAAATATAAATGCGTTGGTTGGTACTACTCCGTTTCGTTTACGTACTTCTGCGCCATCAATTTTTACTAAATCTTTTTCGTAATGATTAAAAGTATTAATGGCCTGGTCTGCCAGCACATTTCTATCGGCTAAAAACAATATTCGTGGGCGATGGTTTCCTCCATCCAAATTCCATTTAGCTTGCAATACCTTATGCACAATCTGAAACGAAATAAATGTTTTTCCTGTACCTGTGGCCAAAGTTAAAAGTATTCGTTTTTGCCCTTCAGCAATAGCATCCATAGTTCTATTTACCGAGATCTCTTGATAGTAACGTGGTTGCATGGCACCCTCGAGCAAAAAAGGAATATGATGCAAGCGTTGTTTTAAATCAAATTTTTCTGCATTAAGCTTTTGATATAATTCTTCGGGTGTAGGATATTTCTCAATATAATCGCCTTTGCCTGTACGCAAATCATATTCGTAAATCTGTTTCCCGTTGGATGAGAAAACAATATCTATTCTTAATTTTGTGGCATAGTCAATGGCTTGCTGCAAACCTTTTGTGGGATGTTCATCTTCGCGCTTGGCTTCAATGATAGCTATATTCGTATTATTATATCGTAACAAATAATCTAGAAATAAACGTTTACCTCTAGTGTTTCCGAATAATTTACGTCCGGCAGTAAAATAGTATTCTCTGACAATATTCGCGGTATTCCAACCACTGTTTTTCAATTGAGGATCAATATAATTGGCTCTTGTATCAGCCTCACTAAGTTTCCTGTTCATTTTGTAAAAATAAGAATATTTTCACTCCATTCAACTAATCATCAAGGGCAGCATTTATACCACACTTAATAATTAAACCTATAATTTGGCTTTTATAAAATCCATACCTTAGCAGCTTAAAACAAACACACCAATTATTACTATGGAAAATATATTTTACGAAGCCCATGTGATGTGGTCACAAATAGATGCCAATCACCATATGCGCCACTCTGCTTATGCCGATTTTGCCGCTCAGGCACGTATGGCTCTTTTAGATAAAATGGGATTAGATCCTCATATCTTCCTGAAAAACAACAGGGGTGGCATCTTATTTAAAGAGGAGCTCACCTATTTGAAAGAGATTTATATGAACGAGCATATCAGCATCAGTTGTGAGTTATTGAAATGTAAAAAAGATGGATCGAAATGGAGTATCAAACACCAAATCTTCAATAGTAAAAAGCAACTATCTGCCATTGTGATTGTGGATGGGGCATGGATTGATTTAAAGAAACGCAAAGTGGCCTCGCTCCCCGAAAGCATCCTGTCACAGTTCTTAGATATCCCTAAGAGTGAAGATTTTGTGGAATAAGACTACTTATAACGACACCCCTCTTTTCCAGGGAATAAAATCGTTTTGATTTAATAAAGAAGCTTTAGTTGGTATATCACCACTGGCTATTTTTATCACTTTCATCAACAATTCTTCTGCTAACTCCTCAATGGTTTTATGACCGTCGATAATCTCTCCGGTATTAAAATCAATAATATCAGGCATTTTTTTAAACAGCTTTGTATTGGAAGATACTTTTACAACAGGTACAATAGGGTTTCCGGTTGGTGTTCCCAAGCCTGTGGAAAACAATACCATATTGGCTCCTGAGCCCACCAATCCTGTAGTAGATTCCACATCGTTCCCGGGAGTACACAAAAGGTTTAATCCGGATTCTTTTACATACTCCGTATAATCGAGCACATCGTTAACAGGAGAGCTACCGCCTTTTTTGGCAGCGCCGGCAGATTTCATAGCATCGGTAATTAAACCATCTTTAATATTGCCCGGCGAAGGATTCATATCAAAACCAGAGCCTATACGCTGAGCTGCAGCAGCATAGTCTTTCATGAGTTTTATAAATTTATCGGAATGACTTTTTATAGGTGTTCTGTCTATGATCTCTTGCTCCACGCCTCCCAGTTCAGGAAATTCAGATAGTATGACTTTTCCTCCCAATGCCACTATCAAATCGGATAAATGACCCAAGACAGGATTGGCCGAGATACCAGAAAAACCATCCGAAGCACCACATTCTAAACCTATGGTTAGTTTTGAGATACCAGCCGCTTTTCTTTTGTGCTTATCAGCCTGTATCAGCCCTTTAAAAGTTTCTTTTATGGCCAGTTCTATCATCTTAGCCTCCGTTCCAATGTCTTGCTGATCAAAAAATAAAAGCGGCTTATCCCCTATTCCTCCTAAGTGGTTTATAGCGGTTCTTAAACCTTTGATCTCTGCGTTCTGGCATCCCAAGCTCAAGATGGTAGCTCCTGCCACATTGGGATTCTTTAAATAGCCTGCTAATAATCTACACAAGGTATCACTATCTTGTCGTGTTCCACCACAACCAGCATTATGTGTAATAAATTTAATTTGTGTATTTTTAAATATCTTACTTTTATTTTGCGTAATCGGCTCTTTCTCTAATAGATAAACCTCATCAATATTTTTATTATTTTGATGTTGATGAACAAGCCTTTTTACAAAATCTTCATAAATATTCTGCTCATATCCTAAAGCCCGTTCAAAAGCATTTTTAAGCGTCAATATATTCCTATTCTCACAAAAAACCATTGGAAAGACAATCCAATTATTTTCCGTTCCCACTTGTCCATCCTCACGGTAATAACCATTAAATATTAAATCTTTAAACCTATCAATCACCGGAGGGCTCCAGGAGAACAGCCTTTCTTTTCCTTTGAACGACTGATATTTAGCAGTGGCATTAGCCGTATTTTGAGTACTAATAACACTTCCTTTTTTTATATCAATTTTAGCTTCTCCAACAATATTACCGTACATTATTATTTGTTCGCCAGCATCAATATGTTTTAAAGCAAACTTATGTTTCTCTTCAATGGCTTCAATTATAATACCTTTATATCCATTAATGGAAAAAGACGTATTTTCTTTTAGATGACTTAATGCCACCCCCACATTATCTTTTTTATTTAAGCTTATTATACGATTCATTTTTGTGTGTTATTTCGTTATAATACGCCAATACCTGATCAGAAAGTCCCGGAATAGCATTCAAATCCTGACCCCAGAATTCTGTTTTCCCCAGAACCTTTCGAATCACCTCATTATCTGTTAATCTTTCTTTTCTCAAATCATTAAAATAGCGCAATACAACATCTTCATCTTTTAAAGGATAATCACCAGACATATACATATTTATCATAAACGAAAAAGCCTTTAACAAACCATTTGGCAAAGCCTTATATTTATGAAAATAATCGATAATAGTTGGCAAAACCCTCACTTTATATTTCGATATGGTATTTAAAGAAATGGCTGTCAGTTGATGTTTGATAAAAGGATTTCTAAATCTATCAATCACCTCATTGGCAAAGGTTTTCAGTTCTTCTTCGGGTAATTCTATGGTAGGGATAATTTCGTTAAAGATAATCTGATTCAGATACTCACTTAATTCCTTATCATTAATAAAATCGCCTACGGTATGCTTTCCTTTATATAATCCCATAGGCACCATACAAGTATGCGAACCATTCAATATCCTAACCTTTTGTGTTCTATAAGGTGTAATATCATCAACATATTTCACATTAAATCCTAACTTATCAGCAGGAAAGTAAGACTGAATTTCTTTAGGTGCCTTTATAATAAAGAGATGAAATAATTCCGAAGCCACAAACATATCGTCTTTAAAACCCACCTCCTTTTGCAATTGATCAATTTCATCGGCAGGGAAACCCGTTACAATCCTATCAACCAGAGTATTGGCGAAATAATTATAATGCTCTATCCAATCAATAAATTCAGCTTCTAATTTCCAGAGTTGGGCATAATTTAATATCGCTTCTTTAAGTTTATCACCATTATTTTCTATTAATTCAACAGGCAGAAATTTCAATCCTTTATCTTTATCACCTTGAAAATGACGGTATCTGTCCCATAATAATTTGGTAACTTTTCCGGGAAATGTTTCTGGCAGATCTGTCATTTCATTTTCATTATCAGAAAACAAAATACCAGCCTCAGTGGTATTTGAGACCACCATCTCCAGATGCTCCAATAAAGCAAGTTCTTTATACGCTTCGATATCTTCAAAAGGATTAACCGACTTTTGTATACTCTTTATTAGTCTTACAGAAGTTTGGATTTTCCCTTTTTGTATGCCTCTTGAAATATGATGATACAGGTTGTTCTGTCTGTTATGAACATCAGTTTTTCCTGTTTTAATGGGTTGAACAATAGCAATACCTTTATCAAATCCATTCTCGGTATTCATAATATCAACCATCCAATCAATAAAAGCTCTTAAGAAATTTCCTTCCCCAAATTGTATGATTGTAATTGGTAATATATCTTTTGATACCGTTTGCTTATTTAAATTTTTCATCTCTAACTCTCAATAATTGGCTCCAGCTGATCATCCAAAGGAATCATCTTAGGCATAATGAGGTGTACCACTCCAAGAGCTATCAGATAAATAAAGCCTGCAATTAAGAAGGCCCAGAAATAGCCTGAATTTCCGGCGGTATCCAATACGGAACCTAAAACCATATCGGCTACAATTCCGGCTAC
>Ga0256827_10001602_pt1 | contig 14558 bp, 8 predicted proteins | sample CV84metaG_FD_185977 | JGI IMG/M metagenome (GOLD analysis project Ga0256827, IMG submission 185977) | Hydrothermal vent microbial communities from East Pacific Rise, Pacific Ocean - CV84 | ecosystem: Environmental > Aquatic > Marine > Hydrothermal vents | place: Pacific Ocean: East Pacific Rise... | reverse complement strand
TCCATCATTTTATAATTCTATAGCTTATATGGGATAAAGCTATGCTAATAATTTGTGATTACAAATGTAATTAAGTAAATTTGTCAAACCTAAGTTTACTAAGTTCTGATAATTTTAATTTTCTTAGATGATGAAACAATTAATTACTTCTATTTTCATATTCTTATTATTATATCAAGTAGCTAATTGTCAATCCGTAGGATCTATTGTTCAGATAAAGAAAATAGGTGCTTTACAAGGAAACCTTCCTTTAAATACGATTCAGGCAGGTGATCACTTTGGATGTAGTATTGATACTATCGGAGATGTCAATAATGATGGAATTCTAGATATTGTTGTTGGGGCTTTTCAAGACGATGATGGTGGTACAAATAGAGGAGCTGTATATGTTTTGTTTATGGATACAAACAGAACCGTTAAATCATTCCAAAAGATTAGTTCAACACAGGGTTTGTTTATATCAAATGGATTAAGTAATGGTGATGGCTTTGGTTATCGAGTAGCTGGAATTGGAGACATTAATAATGACGGAACCAACGACATCGCAGTTGGAGCAGCATTTAGTGATGTTGGCGGTACTGATAGAGGTAGCGTCTATATTATCTTTCTTAATAGAAATGGTACCGTAAAAAGTCATCAGGTAATTAATAATAATTATGGCTACTTAACAGGAGGCTTACCATTAAATAATAATGATTGGTTTAGTTGTGTTTCTAAGGTCGGAGATATTGATCATGATGGAGTAAATGATATTGCAGTGGGCTCTTCACAAGATGATGGCGGAACAGGAAATAGTTATCAAAAAGGAGCAATATACATTCTAAAGCTATTACCTTCTGGGAAAGTGAAATCATATACTAAAATACAAAATGGAGATACAAATTTCACAAATACTATTAATAACGGAGACCGACTTGGAATTTCGGTAACTAACATTGGTGATATCAATAATGATAGCATTCCAGATATCGCGGTAGGTGCCTTTAGAGATGATAATGGTGGGAATAATAATGGGGCTGTTTACGTAATTTTATTAGATAGTACTGGCAATGTAGATTCATATTCGAAAATAAGTAACAGCAGTTTCACAAATAGTCCTCTTTATGGCGAATTCGGCGTTTCAGTAAGTTCTGTTCCAGACTTCGACGGGAACGGTACTATTGATTTATTAATAGGAGCTTATACTCAAAATACATATACCGGAGGTGCATACTTAGTTAATATTGATAGTCTTGGAAGTGCAATAAGCTATAATTATTACTCTGGAAGTTCATTTGGCAACAATAGTAATAACGACCGACTAGGTTGGGGAATAAGTAGATGGGCAAACATTAACAACAATGCCTACATAGAAGTCTGCTTAGGAGCAGCTAGAGACGATGATGGAGGCACTTCTGCTGGCGCTTTGTATATCGCTAGCATTAAACCATATTTATCAATTCCTATAAGTAGTATTGAGCCATTGTGTTTCGGGGATTCTAATGGGGTAATAGTAACTACAGGGAGTGGCATAAACCCTCCGTTTACTTACTTATGGAATAATGGAAGTACAAACGATACTCTTTTTGGTGTGTCTGCTGGTTCATACACAGTAACTTTAACAGATAGTTTAGGAAATAGTATTACTAAAAATATATGGGTTGGCCAACCTAGCCCTTTATTCCTTAGTACAAGCCCTAATTCAATGCTTTGTCTCTATGACAGTATAAATATTTCAGCATTATGCACAGGAGGAGTTGGAACTAAAACCTATCATTGGAGTAGTGGTCTGTCAGATTCATCTTCCCATTTTGTTACGCCTTTATTTGATACTAATTATTTTGTTTATTCTACTGATAGTAACTATTGTAGCTCAGATACTAATCAAATTTCATTAACTGTAAATCCACTGCCCGAACCAAATTTGGGAAATGATACAAGTATTTACTCAGGTAGCATAACTATATCACCAGGTAATTTTATATTCTACCAATGGAATACAGGCAGTTATGCTCCAAGCTTAACAATAAACAGTAATACTACAAATGGTAATCACATATATTCCGTTTATGTAGAAGATCAAAATGGCTGTGGTGCTAGTGATACTATCATAATTAATATTACTACAGGTCTATCAGAAAACAGTCAATATATTAATATTAGTACTTTTCCAAACCCTACACATAACATTCTTTATCTTGAGTGGCAAGAGGACGTTAAACTTCAAAAAATTGATATATACGATTCTTTTGGTAAATTAGTGCAAAGTAGTGCAATCACTACTAACTCATCTCAAATGCAAGTCAACTTTAAAGAGTTTGAAGCTGGGAGTTATTTTATACGATTGCAAGGCGATGAGCTTGTAAAAGTGGTAAAGGTAATTGTGGAATAAACTTTAATTATTCTCTAATAATTCATTATATATTTTAGTGATTTTTCTATTGAAAGCTATGTTACTATAATTTTCCTTTGCATATTGCTTGATTTGTTCGTGATTAAAACTTTGTGGTTTTGAGAAGAATAAATCTAGTTTTTCATGTAGTGAATTTGAATCACAATAATCATACAAAACCCCTACATCTTCATTGATAATATATTCAGGGCCTCCACATGAATTTGTAATAACAGGAATTCCTGCCGCTAAAGCTTCGATAACTACAACTCCAAAGGTTTCTCTTCTACTAGGTAATACAAAAACATCTAGCGAACTATAAAACTTTGGCAAATCAATAGGATCTATATAACCCCTAAAAGTTATTCTATCACTAATACCTAGTTCATCTGCAAGTTTTTGTAAAGACTCTTTCTCCTCTCCTTTCCCCACAATTTCAAGTGTATATTCTTGATTTTTCTGTTGTTTAAGAGCATGAAAAAGTACGTCCAACCCCTTGTTATATAACAAGTTCCCAACAAAGCCAATCTTAATATTTGACCGGTTATTATTTCTTGGAATATTAAATCTCTCAACATCAATCACATTAGGTATTACATCAACAGCTCTATTAAAAACAGACTCCATCTCAACTTTTAACAGCTCTCCAACAGCAATCAAACGAGCTGCTCTTTTAAATGACTTTCTTATAATAAACTCATGTATTTTGGATCTAAATACTGGGCTAAATTGCTTTTGCAAAAGTTTATCATTATCTAAACTGAAATACGAATGCTGCGTAATCAAATAGGGTATTCCATATTTTTTATTTGCCAAATACCCAATATAGCCAGCAATAAATGCATTTTGACAATGAATAACATCAATTTTCTTGCTCTGTAATATTTTACCAATAAACTTTAATGCAACTTGTGCATGATTAAATGAATTATAGACAGGAAAACTCTTACAAATTGATAATTGATATACTGATAACCTTTCACTACAAACCTCTCTTAATTGATATTTTGGTCTTATAGAAAAGCAATTTTTGTTTAATTCAGCTGAAACAACAATAACAGAATGATGCTCACTTACAGACTCAGCTTGCTCCTTAAAAAATGGATTTGCAAATCCATTTTCTTCATTTGGATACCTTGGTATAATAAATAGAATATTCATTTCAGTATTCTTTAAATCAATAAAAGAGAAAGCCCTTGCAACTTAGACTTTCTCAACTAAACAGTAAATGTTCTCACCATAAAGTCTCCGGTATATAAAATTACTATTAAGCAAGATATTATCCTTAATATAGTAGAATGTATTCCAAAAAAGTCGTTTTGCAACCGGTTTGGTCTTAAGTCTATTCTTTTGCTTTTCTTTATAAATATCAAATAAACCCTTATTATCTCTGATACTTATCACTCTATTAAAGCTAACTATTTTGAATCCTGCTTTTTTAATTAAATTAACACCATCTTCAAATGAATAGCATCTTAAGTGACCTGATGTGTCACTTTCACCATAGTTTCTATTTCGATTGTTATAACTCTTTTTAAGAGGTAAATTAATAACAACTTGCTTAGCTATTTTGCTTGTTTGCTTCAGGAACCCTAAATCATTTGGAACGTGTTCAATAATATCCGAGAGTATTACTAAGTCAAAAACTTTACTTTGTGACTCAATAAAGCTTTCAATTGTTCCCTCAAAGAAATTAATATGAGGAAACCTTTGAATCGCATCTTGAATATTTTTCTCCGAAATATCTATTCCAAAAATTTCATCTTTGATATTCAACTTATTGGAAATACTATCAATTAAAATTCCATTTGCACAACCAACCTCAAGTATGCTACCACTTTTTCGGTCTCTATCAATGACTCTTAATAACTGTTCTGTTTTAAAATTTATTTCTTGAATATACTCATGATAATTCTCATTTTCCTCAGAACGACGAGCCTCATATTCCGAATGCTCATCATAAAACTTCTTAAAGTCCATAAATTCTAAATCTATTATTGTACAAATGATTTCAATTATATAAAACCCAAAAGTATAATAATTTAACTAGCCAATAGAATTCAATCTTATAATACTTAAAGAAAGTGTGTTCTTTTTTTTATCTTTGTTCTAATTATATAAAGTAATAAAATGAAAACTACCCTACCAATTAGAATTATCATACTTATAACGATTATTGCAATTGGAACTAACATATTTGCTCAAATACCCTTAAATATAGGGCAACATCCCACCTTGAGCTCAAACGGACCATCCATTTATCTACCATTCAATGGCAATACCATAAATCAAGGTTCTAATTCGAATACAGCAATAAATTATGGAGCAAGTTTTACAAATGGAATTTGTGGACAATGTTTAGATTTTGATGGGATTGACGATAGGGTTAAAATTACCCCTTTTATGCTAATGATTGGAAATTACACAATATCTTCGTGGGTATATATTGACAGTATGACTGTTGGACAAGTTATTTTTACAACAAGAGACCAGTGTCAAACTACTTACAGAGGATATTCTCAAGCAGAGTTCGCAATTAACCATTATAATACACCTTCTGGAGGTGGTACCAACAGATTACGATATATGTTAAATAGATATCAAAGTTGTTCAGGTGGTTCTGGAGGTGATAGATATTATCCTCCTAATTTTTATGCATTATCAAACAGATGGTATCTAGTTTCAGTTACTATCCAGAATAATAATTCAGAAAATCGCATCGTAAAATTCTATATTGACTGCAAACTTGTCCAAAGTATTCAATACTTAAACTCAACCACAACAGATCTTTTTGGATCAGGATTTAACTATAAAACCCTTATTGGATCTGGTTCTGAAGGGACAACACACATTTTCCCCTTCAACGGTAAAATAGACGAATTCAGATTATATAACCGTGTTCTATCATGGGGTGAGTTACAAGATATTTATTATCAATGTAAACCTCCAAACATTAGCATTACCAAATATCTAGGAAATTGTACTGGAGATTCTGCATATATTGAGATTATCAATTCAGAGGATAGTGTTCTATATCAATTTTTTGATTCTACAAATCAACAGTTATTAGGTGGACCTCAATTAGGAGGCTGCAATAGTTTGTTTTTTAGCACTGGTTTAATTACTTCTCCTACTAATTTCTATATAAAAGCTACGCATACAGGTTCAAATAATACTATTGTCTTAGACACAGTTATCAGTCTAAATCCAACATATGGTGGAAGTATTCTTTATGATACTGTGGGAGTTTGCATGAATGATTCCCTTATGATTCGTGGAAAATTTTATTCACCACCCACAAATGCAGTTGATACTTTTATAAATACCCTTGGATGTGATAGCATTCTAAATACTTATGTTTATCCATTGGCCAGCCCAACAGTCAATTTAGGAAATGACACATCCTTTTGTGATGGAGACAGTATTTTATTATTTGTTCCAAATATTTACGATACTATTTTATGGAATAATAACTCTAATTTAAATAGTATTTATGTAAATTCTCAAGGTTGGTATTGGGTAGAAGTGTCTGACAGTATCTGTAAAGCAAAGGATTCAATTCAAGTATTAAACTTATCTCAAAACTATATTAGTATTAATGATACCAGTTTTTGTAATAACGAAACTTGGACAATTTCACTTCCACCAATCTATTCCTATTTATGGTCAACAGGAAGTTCTATGCCGAGTATAACAATCCAAGATTCAGGTCAATATTGGGTTGAAATCACTGATATTTGTAAGAACTATAAAGAGTATTTTACAATAAAAACTATTGACTGCTCTTGTATGATGGCGGTTCCCAATGTATTTACGCCCAATGGTGATGGTTTAAATGACTATTTCTACCCTGTAATAAGTTGTGTATTTGAAGAGTATCATATTGCTATTTTTAACCGTTGGGGACAAATACTATTTGAATCAAATAATCAGAACACAAAGTGGGATGGTAAATACCTTAATCAGGATATTCCTGAGGGAGTCTATTTTTATGTAATCGATTATAAGCAGCCCTATTCAAATAATAAAAAAGCTCAACATTCTGGAAGTATTACTATTTATCGTTAATGTCACACAGAATGCGGCATGTTAGTATATTCAGATGTGTTTTTACATGAATCTGCTTGATTTGACACTCGTTTTTCTTTCTGCTTTTTTTTCAATAAAAAAACTTAATCGAAGTTCTATTATTATGATATTTGCAACAATCAAATATAAACAATGCTAAAGGACTTAAAAAGTGTATCAAAGGATTCCATTATCTATGGAATAGGAAATGTGGCTACTAAGATTGTCGGCTTTATCCTTATTCCTATCTACACTAACCCTAAGTTTATGAGTGTTACTGATTTTGGAGTTTTAAGCATTCTAGATATCAGTGCACAAGTGCTTGTAGCAATATTTGGAATGTCTCTTTATCAAGGCTATTTGCGTTGGTATTGGGATATTAAAGATCCAAATGAACGTAAAAGACTTTTCTTTACTGTAACAACCACTATAGGTATATTTAGTATATTATTTGGGCTTCTCTTAGGATTCAATACAAATTGGATTTCACAAATTATTTATAATACCGAGGAATATAGTCGCGCAATCCTTCTTGTAATTATCAATGCCGTGTTAATGAGCATTCAAGTAATGCCTAACAGTAGTATGCGAATTCAATCTAACTCAAAGTTATACACTACATTAAGCGTTATAAAATTTACAACAAATTTATTATTCACAGTTTATTTTGTGGTTTTTCTTAAACGAGGCATTGAGGGTATTTTTGAAGCTCAAATTATAGGCAACCTGTTATATTTTGTATTTGCCTCAAGACACATTATTCAAAATAGTATTGTTCGTTATAAAACAAAAGTAATCAAAGATCTAATGGTTTACAGCTACCCTTTGGTTTTTGCATCCATGTCAGGAATCTTACTTACCACAATTGACCGCTATAGTTTAAATGAATTAGGAAGCTTACCAGAAGTAGCAATTTATTCTTTAGGTTTTAAAATAGGAGGAAGTATTAAAGTCTTTATTGTTACTTCGGTGCAACTAGCACTTACTCCAATGATGCTCAAACGCATAAATGATTCAGATAACAAACGTTTCTATTCAAAAATACTAACCTATTTTTCCTTTGGGTTGATGTGGGTTATTTTGGGAATTTCCGTTTTTAGTCGCGAAATAATTGTACTTATTGCTAAAAGTCCCGAATATCTTGAAGCGACATTAATTGTTCCCATTATTGCTATGATTTCATTCTTCGGAATGGCAAAAGACACCGTGGTTATAGGGCTTCATGTCCATAAGAAAACAAAAATTATAGGCACATTGATTATGCTTGCTGGCCTTGCTAACTTACTTTTAAATATTCTTCTAATTCCAAAATGGGGCATTTTTGGAGCAGCATGGGCAAGTTTAATGGCCCAGTTTATTTTGTTTATTATTACTTATACTGTAGCACAACGCTCCTATCCCATTCGTTACGAAATGGGAAAACTAATTCTTATTATAATAGTAGGATTAGGACTTTACTTGCTTAGTTATTTAACTAATGATTTGAATATTTGGTTAAGCATAATTATTAAAAGCATAATTATTATAAGTTATCCTCTTTGGTTTTTTATTATTCCTTTCTTTGAGAAAGTGGAACGAGAGAGTATTAAAAAAGGAATTCAATCATTAATAAATAAAAAGTCATAGTTATGAGGATTGGTATTGTAGTTGACAATGAATTTAATAATGATATTCGAGTACGCAATGAGGCCCTAGCTTTGCAAAAAGATGGGCATAAAGTCTTTGTACTTTGTTTTGAAGCGGGTTCTGCTTATAGCAACCATTATAAAGGAATTACAATTCATAGATGGGCATTAAAACCAAAATATAAAAATATCCTTTTCGCATTATTCCATTCATTCAACCTTTATTCTAAACTTTGGGCAACTAAAATGGAGCAATTTGTGAAATCCAACAACATTAATATACTTCATGTACATGATTTATATATGGCAAAGGCTGGTTATATTGTAAAAAAGAAAACTAAAATTCCTCTAGTGTTGGATTTACATGAGAACTATACTTATGCCGTTGAGGGTTATAAATGGATGCACAAAAAACCTTCAACCTATATTATCCAACCAGAAAGATGGAAGAAAGTTGAAGGACGCTACTTATCTTATCCTGATACAATTATTGCTATAAGTAGTACATTCAAAAACTATTTACTAAAAAAATATGCATTTCTTAGTGCTAATAATATTATTGTTTATCCTAATGCGCCTGATGTAAAACAACTTGAATCTTACCCTATTGATAAAAATATTATCCCCAAAGGCAATGATTACGCTCTATTCTATTTTGGGGGAATCTCAAAACGTCGAGGTGTATTTATGGTAATTGAATCGTTAAAAACTCTTGTTATAAAAATCCCAAATATTAAGCTTTTACTGATTGGTCCTGTTGACAAAGCTGAGAAAAAAGAATTTGAATTAGCTATAAGTCAAAAGGAAATAAAAGATAATATAATTTATTACCCTTGGAAAGATATTAGCTTATTACCTTCTTACATAACTTATAGTAATATTTGCATTTCACCTATTGAAAAGAACCCGCAACACGAATCGGGAATAGCCAATAAAGTATTTCAATATATGCTGTTTGAAAGACCTGTATTAGTTTCAAACTGCGGACCGCAAGCTGAAGTTATCAATGATTCAAAAGCAGGACTTATTCATCAATGGGATTCAATAGATGACTTTATAGATAAAGTTAAGTACTTATTCAATAATAATACCGAGGCAACTCAGATGGGAATGAATGGACGTAAAGCAGTATTGACAAAATATAATCAAAATGAACTTATCAAACCCATGCTTGAATTTTACAATCAATAATAAATTTTTCCTGTATCCCCCATCCAGCAATAATATTCAAAACCTTAATACTGTAATAATACTAGCAACCAAATTCACCAATAGGGTATGCTAACAAGTATTGTAATACAATGGGTCCAATGAAGCCTCTAGAAACAATCTAAAAAAAGCGACTTCATTATAAAATAAAGCCGCTAATATCTATTTTCTAAAAGAAATACTATTCCTTAATTATCTTTATAGCTTTACGATAACCCTCGCCTTCCATTACGGCAATATACATACCTTTAGCAAGGTCACTACAATTTAGGTTACACTCTGTTCCTATAAATGATTCATGTTTTACCTTACGGCCATCCATATCAAAGATTGATAAAGTTAGTCCTTTACGATGATGCTTGATAAAAAATTTATCTTTCACAGGATTGTTATAAATAAATTCATCATTTAAAACCACATTATCAATACCTGCATAAATCACCGCTCTAATAAATAGGACATAAGCTGCACCAGCATCAGTTGCACCATCATCATCACCTCTTGCCCCAACTAATAGTGCATATAAATCGCCATACTTTCCTATCGACGAAATAGATACACCAAAACGATCTCCTGCATCTAAATCACCAGTAAAGCCATCTAAACCTTCTGTAATCTTAAGATGTGATTTAACAGTTCCATTAGCATTGAGATATAGAATATACATGGCTCCTGCAACACTACCAACAGTATGGTCTGCATAGGCTCCAACCGCTATATCAACAACACCATCATTATCTAAGTCACCAATTTTAGCTATTGAAACACCAAATTTATCACCATTAGAAAGAACATTACTAAAGTTTCCTGCAGTAGAACTTATCTTTTGAGTATTCAAAACAGTTCCTCCCGTATCCAAAGAAAGAATGTAAATAGAGCCTCTGTCTGTACCACCATCATCACTAAAATGACATCCCACACCAATCTCAATATGACCATCATTATTAATATCTCCTAAGTTTTCAACTGACACTCCAAAGTAATCCTCATATCCAAGACTTACATTCAAGTTACCTTGTGTTGAACTAATTTTTTTATAATGATGAACTGTACCATTCGAATTCATAAACAATATCCACACTGCTCCTGCTCGAGTCGTTCCATCATTATCTCGACGAGAACCAACAGCTAAATCTTGAACACCATCACCATTCAAATCACCAATATTTGCAATATCACAACCAAAGGCAGGAGTACCAGAAAGTATTCCTGTAAATCCTCCAGACAAAGCACTTATCTTTTGCGTATTCAATACTGACCCACTCGTATCAAGAGATAATAAATAAATAGCACCATTCCAAGTACCACCGTCATCGTCGTACTCAGCACCAACTGCAACATCCTGAAAACCATCTCCATTAATGTCACCTAGTGCGGCAAAACCAGAACCGAAAATATCGCCACTCTGAATATTACCCGTAAAACCACTCATGTTTTTCGTAATTTTTGTTGAAGACTTCACAGAACCATCACTATAGAGCTTTAGGACATAGATAGCCCCCATATCTGTACCCATTTCATCATCACCAAAGGATGATATTACTACATCAGTAATTCCATCCCCATCAATATCTCCAATAGAATCATTAGAGTTTCCAAATAGATCATTAGCATTCAAACAATTACCAAAGCCCCCTTGAGTATTACTAATTTTTTGAAATGTAACAATTGGATTAATTTGGCTAATTAAGAGCTTAGGCGTAGAACCTAGAATAGCCACAACAAAGAATAAAATGTAAAGTTGTTTCATAATAAAATATTTAAAAGATTAAATTAAACATACCATCTTCATTCTTATCAAAGAATTCATCATAGTGTTTTAATATTGGATTTAATTAATATCCCACAAAGCTATTAAATTTTCAATACAAACAGATTGAATACTTCTTCATTTAACAACAGAAGCGACTTGCTTGTCTATAAATTCATCCCATCTGTGACTTTACTTTTTACTCTTAAATTTTGTAAAAATGTTGGAGTATTTATTTATACTAAATATTGCAGCCTAACTTATTGTTTAATAAACTTTCTACTAATTATTCTATTATTGACTGTAAGAACTAAGCAATAAATTCCTTTTGATAATTCCGAAACATTAATATTTCGAATATTATTCTTTTTAGTTATAACTGTTCGATCTGTAATATCAATGATTTTTATCTCGCTAATACTTTGCTTACATTCTATATGTAGTTGGTTAGTTGTTGGATTTGGGTAAATACTAATTCCCATTTCTTTAGCTTGAGCCATACTATATGATGTACCTATTGCTTGACAAGTATCAGAAATCCAATTTGATGAGGATCCACTTAAGGTAAAACTATTTAGAGTTCCATTATAACCAGAGTTCGTAAAGTCAATTAAGCTAGTAATTCCCAAGTTGTTTCCTCCTGAAGTTCCTTGGTCAAAGTTATAATAAGCAACTAGGCCTGACTCATTACCAGTTAAAGTAACATTAATATCTGCTAGTATTTCGGCATTGGTACGAGCATAATTCCATACTCTAAGTTCATCCATGTCTCCATTATAATATTGAGATGTTGAATTACCATCCCATTCTTGCCCAAGACTATATAGATCGGTTGAGGATAATACAATACTATCATTAAAAGTCCCTACAGCTAGACCGTCTATATAAATAGAACCAACACCACCATTTTGAGAATATGCAATATGATGACAAGTATTATCGCCAATTACCATGCTGCTTTGAAAAGGAGTTGCAATATTATTTCCTATCCAAAGTTTTCCATTTTGAATTGAATATGGGTCACCAAGCATAATAAGCAATCTGTTTGATCCGGTAGGGGTGTTTATTGGTAGGTTTATTGCAAATAATGAAGTGCTTGGGTAGGAGGTATTAGATTGATTATTTAAGTCAGCCCTCATCATAAACTCAATGGTGAAACTTGATAGGTTTGCCATAGGTGCAGCTAGAACATTAAGATTTACGTAATCATTTACTCCGTCGAAGTTAAGTGAATTTATGGAGCTAGTTTCTCTAGTACAAGAAGCAGTAATCCAATTTGATAAACCTCCATTTAATGAGAAATTGTTTAGTGCGCCATTTAATGCATTTGTAGTATTATCATTCAGGATATTGATACCTGAATTATTACCATTAGCAATTCCTTGGTTAAAATTATAACTAGCAATTAATCCAGGTACACTACCACTCAATTGTGCGTACATATTTGCTTGTATTTCAGCTATTGTACGAGAAGTCTTCCAAATTCTTAGGCCATCAATTTCTCCATTATAATACTGTGACGGACTATTACCATCCCATTCTTGACCTATACTATAGAGGTCTGTTGATGATAATACAACGCTATCGGAAAATGTTCCTTTAAATATACCATCTACATATATAGAACCTGTATTTCCATTTTGCGAATATGCAATATGGTGGCAGTTATTATCTCCAATAACAGTAGTGTCTTGAAATGATGGCCCAATATTATTTCCAATCCAAAGTTTTCCGTCTTGTACCGAATAAGGATCACCCATCATAATAAGCAATCTGTTTGATCCTGTTGGTGTAGCAATAAATGTATTTATTGCAAAAAGAGCAGTGCTAGGGTAACTTGTATTTGATTGATTATTAAGATCCGCTTTCATCCAAAACTCGATAGTAAAGTTTGAAGAATTAGCCATTGAGTCACTAACAATATTAAGATTTACGTAGTCATTAGTTCCATCAAAATAAAGTGCATTGTTTTGAGAATATGCTATTGCTGTTGAGAAAATGCAAAGGGTTAGGATTAGTTTTTTAAGGTTCATTTTTTTAGAGTTTTAATGTGCCCCACTATAATTGGACAGTTTTTTACTATTGCTAAGTTTTTTTGATTCATCAAATATAATATTTTTATATAGAATATTTGGAGAAAAATTATTAAAAGCTCTTTAGTGCATAAGGTTACGGTAAGTAATAACAATACATAATGTTTTAATAATTATCGAGACGATAAATGGGATGGTAAATATTTAGGAAATGAAGTTCCCGAAGGTGTTTATTTTTACCTTATCGACTATCGACAACCTTATAACGGGGGTAAAAAAGCTCAACACTCAGGTAGTATTACGATATATCGGTAATCAAAAGAAAAAATATACCAACATTCTAAAAAAACCTATATTTGTTACTGTATTATGCACCTACTCTTACATTAATAATAAAAATGAGTATTCTAAAACAACATATTTACTCTAGGTATATTGCCATTATTGTTTTATTACTAATAGTAACACAAGGAGTGAGTCAAAATTTTACTAAAATCACAAATGACCCCTGCGTTAATACGACAACACAATCCTATGGAGCAAGTTTTATTGATTTTGATAATGACGGAGACTTAGATCTTTACGTAGCAAACTTCATGAACTCAACCAATGAACTTTTTATTAATAATGGAAATGGTTCTTTTACTGCAAATAACTCTTACAATATTACGACAACAAATGGCAGCTCATTAGGTCATTCTTGGATTGATTTTGATAAAGATTGTGACCTCGATTTATTTATTAGTAATGGTGGAGTGAATGGCTCACAAACCAATCGTTTATTTATAAATTCTGGCTCAAACTTCAACATTGCATCAACAAGCATTTTCCCTTCAACTAGCAATAATTCACAAACAAGTAATTGGGGTGATTATGACAATGACGGGGATTTAGACCTGTTTATTTGTAATATGGCCAGTCAAAACAACTATTTCATAATTAACAATGGAGGTGTATTTAGCTTAAATACAACAAGCATTATTTCTACTGATGGAGGGACTTCAAATGATGCAAATTGGGTTGACTATGATAATGATGGGGATTTAGATCTTTTTGTTGCTAATAGCAATAATGAAAAGAACTATCTGTATAAAAATAATGGAAATGGTAGTTTTACAAAACAAATATCAGGTGACATCGTAAATGATTACGGAACTTCCTTGGGTTCATGTTGGGGAGATTATAATAATGATGGATTTCTCGATTTATATGTTTGTAATGCATACAGTAGCAATTTTTTATATAAGAATAATGGTAACGGAACTTTTACAAAGATTACAAATGGAAATATCGTAACCGACAATAATTACAGCTATGGTCTTAGTTGGGTAGATTATGATAATGATGGTGATTTAGATTTATCTGTTACCAATAGTAATGGACAAAATAATAAACTTTACAAAAATAATGGCAATGGTACTTTTACAAGTATTACATCTGGAAATATTGTAAATGATGGAGGAGTATCAAGAAGTTCCACATGGGCTGATATTGACCATGAT
>Ga0256827_10001601_pt1 | contig 14565 bp, 12 predicted proteins | sample CV84metaG_FD_185977 | JGI IMG/M metagenome (GOLD analysis project Ga0256827, IMG submission 185977) | Hydrothermal vent microbial communities from East Pacific Rise, Pacific Ocean - CV84 | ecosystem: Environmental > Aquatic > Marine > Hydrothermal vents | place: Pacific Ocean: East Pacific Rise... | reverse complement strand
ACCTCTTCCCCTGCTCCCATGTTGAAATTGCTGTAGCTTAGACCGTTTTCTAGTCTAATGCTGTTAAGGTTGAAGTTTGGAATTTTAGAGGAAGCATTTACATCTACAGAAGTAAGAGGTTTACACAAAATATTTTTGATTCTTTTTGTACTTTCAGCAGAGAGAACTCCTTTATGGAGATCTGACTTATTCCAAGAGGCATAAGTATTTCTAAAAGTAGCAAACTCATTGGCAGGAATGACACGTGAGACACCGTAAAAGTCGGTAGCTCTTTTGGGGCGACGGTTGTAGGCATTCCACTGTTTGCCTTTTGTTAGGGTGTGGGTTTTCTCTAGAGGCTTTTTTTTGCCTTTTTGTTCATAACGGTAGACAATAGAAGCACCTTCGCTTTTCTCTTCACCTGCAAAGTGAATGAAGAAGTCACCAAAAGTGTAGTAAGGCTTGGCATGTTTGGCATTTGAAAATCGGTAAGGTTTATGGCTTACGTCATCGTTGTGATAAAGACAGGCAATAAGCTGTAAAATGGTTGTTTTACCAATACCGTTTCGTCCTGCTATGGCTGTAATGGGGTAGTCAAAATTTATGCTGGTGTTTTTTACGCCTCTTAGACCTACTTCGTTAAACTCAATGCTCTTTAGTTTTTGTTGAAAGTACGGTGTTTTCCATTTCTCTGCTAATGTTTCTCTAATGCCCAATATTTTTCCCTAATATTTAGTTATATTAATAATATAGGTTTTAATATAAAAAAATAATAAAGATTGGGGATTTAGAGGGAATCCCCACACTATAGTGAGGAGGGAAAGAAGAAAAAGTTAAAAGTTGAACGCTATTTAACTTTTTATGTGAGCTAACTAAAGCTTCGGAATAGACTTACTCGTCTTTGCACCCATCTCTTTAAGCTGTTCTACTTGTCTTACGATGTTACCTTTTCCTTCGCTCAGACGTTTTTTTGCAGACTCGAAAGAGCCTTGCAGAGTATCAAACTGTTTTGAAAGCTTTACCATGTCATCTGAGAAACTTACGAACTTGTCGTACAATGCACCTGCTCTGTTGGCTATCTCTTTGGCATTTTGTGTCTGCTTTTCGTATTTCCATACATTTTCAATGGCACGAAGACCAATGAGTAGAGTTGTTGGACCTACTAGAAGAATCTGCTTTTTGAAAGCGTTGTCATAGAGTGATGGATCATTTTCTAAAGCTGTAGCTAACGCACCCTCAATAGGTACAAACATGAAGATAAAATCTAGCGTGTTAATACCTAAAAGTTTGTCGTAGTTCTTCTCCCCTAACGATTTAATATGATTTCGCAAGGCTTGTGTATGCTCTTTAAGATAAAGCTCTTTTGGGTCTGAGTCTTTAGCATTAATAAACTTTTCATAAGCCACCAATGAGGTCTTAGCGTCAATAATAAGGTCACGATTGTCTGGAAGATGTACCAAAACATCAGGTCGGTAGCTCTTACCATCATCATTTTTAAGTGACACTTCACGGGTGTACTCTACCCCTTTACGCAGACCAGAGGACTCTAGAACTTTCTCTAAAATCATCTCTCCCCAAACACCTTGCTGTTTCTTTTCACCTTTTAGAGCGTTAGTTAAGTTTATTGCATCTTGGCTAATCTGTTGGTTCAGCTCTTTAAGTGACATAATCTCTTGCTTTAACATGGCACGGTCTTTTGACTCATCACTGTAGAGTGTATTAATCTCTTTTTTAAACTCAGAGATTTGAGACTCCATCGGTTTAATGAGTGAAGAGAGGTTTTCTTGTGAAAGTTTAGCAAACTCTTTTGAGTTTCCTTCAAAGACTTTGGCTGCAAGTTGGGCGAACTCCTCTTTGATTTCACCTCTATGCTCTTGCATCATTTTCATTTTTTCTTGGTTCTGTTTCTGCTGTTCTCTAAGTTGAATCTCTGTCTCACGAATTCTTAAATTTAATCTGTTGTTGTCATTTACTAAAGCTTCATTACGTTTTTGAAGTAAAACAAAACTCTCTTCTTGTTTAGAGTGAGCCTCTTCTAAGAGTTCATAGTGAACATTTAACTGCTCTAAAGCTGATTTCTCTTCATGTAAAAGTTCCATCTGTTTTTTAGACTCTTCTACTGAACTCTCTTTTAACTCTTCAATTTTAAGTTCATATCTTTCAAGTTTCTCTTTGCTCTTTGAGAGATACTCCAACTCTTTTTCTAACTCTGTTGTTTTTGTGCGTTCGTCTTGAAACGCTTCATAGAACTCTGTTAAACGCTCCTCTTTTGCATTGTCAATGGCTTTTGCCTGTTCTAAAATGGCTTCTAGTCTGTTAATTTTATTTAAAAAAACGACTATTATTGTAGAGATGAGTACTGTAATGAGCAAAAAAAGCCCAATAGCAATGATTAACTCATTGCTCATTTGAAAGTTAAAAAGTGTCTCCAATCTTTAGCCTTTTATCTGGTCGTACTCTTGAGGAGCGTTACACTCCAATGTTGAGATATTAACATCTGTATCATAGTTCATATTGTTAAACATAATTTTTACTTTATTATCTAAATTATCAACATAAACAATCTGTTGTAGCTGTTTTTTCTTATCCATAGTAATAAGATACTCAACATCTTTATAGGTCGCTTGATAGTCTGTTGGACTAATTGCTTTTGCTAGTTTTAAAATCTCTTCAAGATTAATTCCATCATCAATTAAGTAGTTAGAGACTTGCTCTAAGTCATGATCTACTACAATGAGTTGAATACCATCGGTACAGACTTCTTTTTTTGTAGGTGAGCTATATGACCATTTAAAAAGGCTCTGTGTATAGGTAGTCTCAACACCCTCAGCTGTTGCTAAAACTTGCTTAGAGTTTTTAAAGAGTACATTACCCTCATATTTAATAACTTTACCTTTGTCATTTGTAATGGTTTGTTGGAAATCTGTTTTAAAGTTTTCGGGAAGTAATATGTCTGCATTTAAGGTAAAACCCAATGCTAAAAGTGATATAAAAAGTTTCATTTATCTAATCCTTGTTTTCAAATAAAAATATATCAAAACCACACTTCATGTGTGATTATGTTGTAGCTATTTTTACGAAAAATTGTGGAGTTATAGAAAAAGCATTCCAATCATAAGAATTACAATACCTGCAATAGGGTATGCATATCTTTTACTTCTTGTTTTAGTAGCCATATATAAAAAGTAAAAAAGACCAATAATAAGAAAAACATAAATACTCAACCAAACTAATAAATTACCCATCTTACTTCTCCAAATCTTCTTTTGCTAATTTTTCAACCATTTTAATACTATCTAATGCATTTTCTAAAATCTTTTTTGTAGACTTCAAAGGTTGCATACGTAAATTTGTCTGCTTTTTGTCAAATGATTCATCCATAAGAACAACCATTACCTCTTTTTCAAGTTCAGCATAAATCTCTTGTAGTTTATCTTCTATAAATTTAATATTCATTACTTACTCTTTGGTCTAAAAATTTTAATAACCTCAACATTAGCTTCCATGAATGCACCACCAATAAGATCTACACAGTAAGGAACTGCTGGAAAAACTGCATCTAAACACTCACGAATAGACTTTGGTTTTCCTGGAAGATTAATAATGAGTGAACCATTACAAATTCCTGCTGTTTGGCGTGACAAAATGGCTGTAGGAACATACTGTAGACTAACAGCTCTCATCTGCTCTCCAAAACCAGGAAGAAGCTTTTGACACACATTTTCCGTAGCTTCTGTGGTCACATCTCTAGGAGCTGGTCCTGTTCCTCCTGTGGTTACAATAAGATCACAATTATGCTCTCGTGAAAGTTCAATAAGTGTATTTTCAATGATGGCTTGTTCATCAGGAATACAACGATACTCATATTCACACTCATTTAAAAGATACTCTTTCATAGTATCCATAATGGCAACCCCTGAAATATCTTCATATATGCCCTGACTTGCTCTATCACTTGTGGTTACTACACCTATTTTTATCTTATCCATTTTTTATCCTATTTTATATCTAATAGTCGAATTATAATATACCGACCTTAGCTAAACAACATTTACACAAACTTTCGATAAAATTATCGGAATTTTAATACTAGGTTATAATAATAATGTTGAAGATGATATTTGGTTCAAAAAATGACAGAATTGTAAAAGGCTATTTAAAAAGAGCTCAAAAAATTAATAAGTTAGAAGATAACTATAAAAATCTTTCAGATGATGAATTGAAAGATGCATTTAATGAACTAAAAACAGCTGTTCAATCTCAAGAAAAAACATTAGATGACGTACTTGAAGAGTCATTTGCTATCACTCGTGAAGCAAGTACTCGTGTACTAAAAATGCGTCATCATGATGTACAGTTAGTTGGTGGTATGGTTCTTCATGAGAACTCTATTGCAGAGATGAAAACAGGTGAAGGAAAAACACTTGTAGCAACACTAGCCGTTATCCTTAATGCCATGATAGGTAAAGGGGTACATATTGTAACCGTGAATGATTATCTTGCAAAGAGAGATTCAGATGAGATGGGTCTACTTTACAACTTTCTCGGATTTAGCGTTGGATGTCTAACAGATGATATTTATGACGAAATGACTAAAAAAGCTCAATATGACTGTGACATTACTTACGGAACCAATAATGAATATGGTTTTGACTACCTACGTGACAACATGAAAACAAGAGCTGAAGAGAAAGTACAACGTGAACACTACTATGCAATTGTTGATGAAGTAGATTCAATTTTAATTGATGAAGCAAGAACACCACTTATTATCTCTGGACCTGTTCAACGTGATACTGTTCACTATGTAAAAGCCAATGAAATATCACTTCAGATGATTAAAGGTGAAAAACTAGAGACAAAACCAGGTGAACCAGAACAAACCACGGGTGACTTCTATGTTGATGAGAAAAACCGTCAAGTCATCATGACTGAAGATGGTCTTCAAAAAGCTCAAGATCTATTTGAGGTAGAGAACTTATATAGCCTAGAAAATGCTTCTCTCTCTCACCATCTTGACCAAGCGATGAAAGCTCAATACATTTTTGTAAAAGATGTTGATTATGTTTCAAAAGATGATGAGATTGTTATTGTAGATGAGTTTACAGGTCGTCTAAGTGAAGGTCGTCGTTTCTCAGAAGGTCTACACCAAGCCATTGAAGCAAAAGAGGGCGTAGAAGTTAAAGATGAGTCTCAAACACTAGCAGAGATTACTTACCAAAACTACTTTAGACTTTATGAAAAATTAGCAGGTATGACAGGAACAGCTCAAACAGAAGCAACTGAGTTTGCAGAGATTTATAACCTAGATGTAATCTCAATTCCTACAAACCTTCCAATTGCTAGAAAAGATATGAATGACCTTATCTACAACACAGAGAGAGAAAAACTTGATGCTGTTGCTAGAAAAGTTCAAGAGCTTCATGAAAAAGGTCAACCAGTACTTATCGGTACTGCATCGATTGAAAAGTCAGAGTTGGTTCACCAACGTCTAAAAGATGCTAAAATTCCTCACAATACACTAAATGCTAAGAACCACGAGAATGAAGCACAAATTATTATGGAAGCTGGTAAAAAAGGTGCTGTAACGGTTGCTACAAACATGGCAGGACGTGGGGTTGACATTAAGATTACTGATGAAATTAAAGAGTTAGGTGGTCTCTACATTCTAGGAACAGAACGTCATGAGAGTAGACGTATTGACAACCAGTTACGTGGTCGTTCTGGTCGTCAAGGAGATGCTGGTGCTTCTCAGTTCTATCTTTCATTAGATGACAACCTCCTAAGAATTTTCGGAGGAGAAAAAATCCGTAATATCATGAACAAACTTGGTGTTGAAGAGGGTGAGTACATTGACTCAAAAATTGTAACGCGTTCAGTAGAGAAAGCACAAACTAAAGTTGAAAATATGCACTACGAATCTCGTAAACATATCTTAGAGTATGATGACATTGCAAATGAGCAGAGAAAAGTTATCTATAGCTTTAGAAATCAACTACTTGATGAAAATTTTGATATTGACACTAAAATTAGAGAAAACCGTTTAGAGTATGTTGATCACATGATGGTTGAGTCTGAAATCTACGCTGGTGGAGCTCAAGAGGACTTTAACCTTGAAAAACTTGACAACATGTTAAAAGAGGAACTCAATATCTCTCTTGATGAAGAGGTTTTAAAAGAGAAAGATTATGATGAACTTCATAAACTACTTTTAGAAATTTTAACAGAGACATACGAAGAGAAGATGGCTCCATTAAATGCAGAACAAAGATCTGAAGTTCAAAGAATACTTTACCTACAAGTACTTGACCCACAATGGAGAGATCACCTCTACGAGATGGATGTTATGAAGACAGGTATTGGACTTAGAGGGTACAATCAAAAAGATCCATTAACTGAGTACAAAAAAGACTCTTATAACCTCTTTATGTCACTTATTGAAAGAATTAAATTTGAAGCTATTAAAGTACTTCAACTTGTTCAACTTAACTTCTCAGACCCTGCTGAAGAAGAGGCAAAAATGGAAGCCATGCGTAACGAATTAGAAGCAGATTTAGCCAATGCTCAAACCAATGAAGTAGTTGAAGCTGATTTTGAAGAGGAATATAGTAATGCTACCATTGAAAAAAAGCCAAAAAGAAATGACCCATGTCCATGTGGTTCAGGTAAAAAATATAAACAGTGTTGTGGTGTAAGTGGTCCTAAAAAGGGATTACTTGCATAATGGCAACAACTAAAAACACTACTTTTATAAATAAGATAATTAAACATTATCTTAAATACGATAGAGATAATCCTTTTATCTTTATCTCCTCTCTTCTTGCATTTATTGGTATTGCTGCTGGTGTTATGGTACTTATGCTCGCAATGGGTATCATGAATGGTACACAAATTGAATTCAAAAAACGTCTATTTGTCATGAACTACCCTCTTACACTTGTTCCTATTGGCTATCAAAATGCTAATGACGATATTATCAATAAACTCTCAACAAAATTTCCAAATTTACAGTTTTCACCCTACTACACCACACAAGTTATCTCAAAAAGTGGCTATGGTGTAAATGGTTCTATTCTTTATGGTATAGATTTTGATAAAGAGGCAAAAATCAATGAAGTATTTAAAAAATCAGCACAAGAGTCAAAAGAGATTCATAGTAAATTTAAGATTGTAGTAGGAGGTACACTTGCTCAAGAGATGAATGTAAAAAAAGGTGAAAAACTTACACTCTATTTTTCAGAACAACAAGCAGTAGGTTTTGGCTCAATGCCTGTACAGAAACGTTTTAGCATTGACTCTACTTTTGATTCAGGTCTTAATACCTATGATAAAGCCATCATCTATACTACTCATGGTGCATTTCAAAAAATCTTAAAACGCAAAGAGGGTATTTACGATGGTATTCATATCTACTCTGCTGATGCAATGAGTGATTTAAAACGTATCAATGCTTATTTAAAATCTATTGGATATGACAAAGGTGTACGTATTCAAGGTTGGTGGGAACAAAATGCATCTTTCTATGCAGCTATGGATATGGAAAAAAGAGCTCTATTTTTAGTTTTATTGCTCATTATCTTAGTAGCAGCATTAAATATTATTTCATCTCTACTTATGACCGTTATGAGTAGACGTACTGAAATTGCACTTATGAAAACACTCGGTGCAACAAGTGCTGAGATAAAAAGTATATTCTTCAAACTAGGTGCCATAATTGGTCTAGGTGGAATTATTGCAGGAACACTCTTAGGATTCCTTGGAATGTGGATTCTTACAACATTTAATATTATTCATCTTTCAAAAGATGTTTATGGTTTTTCAAAGTTACCAATAAACTTAACAATGCTTGATTTTATTTTAATAATTATTGGAGCAATTATCATCGTCTTGCTCTCTTCAATCTATCCTGCAAAAAAAGCATCATCAACTGATCCTTTAACTATTTTAAGAAATGAATAGTTAAACTAAGAAGAGAGATTTATCTCTTTTCTTAAATATTCAATTGCCTCTTCTTTTGAACAGATACTTCCCTCTATCTGCTTTTCATAAATTATATTTAACAATTTTTTAAACTCTTTTGAGGGTTCTAATCCAAGCTCAATCAAATCTCGACCTTGAACTAATGGAACTAAAGGTTCGTTATAAACATCTAACTCTTTAGCTTTAGCCAATAACCAATCACCTGCCTCATAAACTCCTCGTATAGAAGCATCCGTCATTCGCCCTAAAAAGTCTGCTCTAGCAACTGTTACTAACTCTTCAATATTAACCTTTGTAGCTAACCTACGAATAGTAGAATTTTTAGCTCCACCTCTAAAATAGATTGATGGTGCCAAATGGTATTCTATCAAAGGCAAAAGAGATCTAATAAAATCATGTTCATTGCTCAAACGATACATAAAACGTTCCGTTGGTTCAATCCCTGCTTTCTCATGTCCAATGGCTGAAATTTTCTCAGGAGTTATCTGAGTATGAGTTGCTTTTCCTAAGTCATGACAAAGTATGGCAAACATCATTTTAAGATCATGCTTTTCATTGCCTGTTAATAAAGTTACCATTTTGTCTACACACATAAGCGTATGTACCCAAACATCTCCCTCTGGGTGCCAAACAGGACTTTGAGGTATGTTTATGAGTGCATGAAGTTCTGGAAAATGTTTTTTGGTAATGCCTAACTCACGCATAAGCTCAAACCCAATTGAGGGCTTTTTAGACTTCAAGAGTAGTTTTTTAAACTCTACCCAAATACGCTCTTTAGCTAACTCTTGAAGCATACTTTTCTCTACCATATTGGAACAAAGATCAAACGTCTCAGAGGCTAAAGTGTAACCAAACCTAGCACAAAACTGTACAGCTCTATAGACACGCAGAGGGTCTTCTACAAAAGTTTTAGCATTTATGTGTCGCAACTGCTTAGAGTCCATGTCTACTTTTGCACCAAAAGGGTCTAAAAACTCTTTTTTCTCTACGTTGTAACCAAGTGCATTTACAGTAAAGTCACGACGTAGTGCTGCTTCTTCAAAAGTTAAAAATCCATTACACGAAACATCAAACCCACGGTGACCTACATCTACTTTTTGTTCTGTACGAGGAAAAGAGAAGTCATACTCCTCACCTTCATATACAAACTTCAAAATACCAAAACTCTTACCAACTAAATTAACAGAACCATAAACAGATAAAATATTCTCTAATATTTCAATGTTTTCTAATCCATAGACTTCTATGTCATAATCTTTACATGGAAGTTTTAAAAAATGATCACGAACAGCACCACCAACCACAATAGCTTGTGCATTTTGTTTTGAAAGTTCTGCTGATATGATTTTTATTATTTGAGGTAATTTCATATTTAACGGTGTAGTCGGGGACTATACCCTACCCTTGCTCACACATTGAAAAGGCAACACCTTCACGAATTCCATCGTCAATAACTGTTGACTCCTTAAAACCAGAAATAGTATAAATTTCATCATAAATAAGTATACCAGAAGCAATAAGGTCATCACGCCCAACACCAACCGTTTTAACTCTCTTCTCTGGAGTCATCTCAATAAGTTCCATTAATTTTTCAACTAACTCTTTTTGAGAAAGTATCGTACCATGAATTTTTTGAGCATCATAAGTTTCATACTCCATTCCATGTTTCATCGCTGCAATGGTTGTAGGTGTTCCAGCTGTTGCAATAAAAAGTTCAACCTCTCCATATTGAGACACTACTTCATTATAGTAGTGTCTCATTGGATTCATAAGCAAAGGAATAGCATCGGCTAGTGCTACTAAACCTTTAAACTTTTGAGTTACTGTTACAATACCTACTTGAAAACTTTTTGAAAAAGATTTATCCTCTCCATAGTGAAACATCATCTCTGTTGAACCACCACCAATATCTACCATCATAAAACTTTTTGGCTCTTTCCCCAAAAGCTTCAAACGATTCTTAGTTGCAACCAAAGCATACTTAGCCTCTTCAACACCATCAATAACTTCAAACTTTATCTCTGTCTGCTCTTCTATACTATTTAAAATATCTTGACCATTTTTAGCTTGACGAATCGCTTCTGTTGTTACAGCTTTAACCTCTGCATCTGAAAAGTCAAGCTCTTCTTTTGCCTCATTCAAAGCTAAAACGACACGTTTTAAAGCATCAGAATTTATCTCTCCTGTCATAGCCAAACCATCAGCTGTTTTTACAGTTTTATGAAATGAACCTAAACGCTCTTTAGTTTGACAATTCATCTTCAAAATTCGTAAACTATTTGAACCTAAATCAATAGCAATAATATTTTTCATTTTTTTCCTATAACTACGTATTAATTACGCTCCGTGAATATCCATAAAGTCTTCAAATGAACCCTCAAAATCAATAATAGTTCCATCAGCATTAATTTTAATAATTCTATTAGCAAAAGCATCAATAAGTTCTCTATCGTGAGAGACACAAATAACCCCACCTTTGTAGTTATGTAGTGCTTCACCAAGTGCTACAATAGCTTCTAAATCAAGGTGGTTATTTGGCTCATCCATTACTAAGTAGTTAGCTGTGTCCATCATCATTTTACTTAGCATTACTCTATGTTTTTCACCACCAGAACATGCTCCAACCTCTTTACTCTGTTCTTCACCAGAAAAAAGCATACGTCCTAGACATTGACGAATCTCATCAATATGCCATTTTGGGTCATGCCCTTGAATCCACTCGTAAAGTGTCTCAGAACCAGTTACCAAGTCAGTTGAGTTTTGAGGAAAATAACTTGTAGTTACAGTTTGACCCCAATTATATGAACCATTATCAGCTTTTAACTGATCCATGATGATTCCTAAAAGTGTTGATTTACCAACACCATTACCACCAATAATAGCAATTTTATCTGAACCTTCTACTTTAAAAGAGATGTCTGAAAATACCTCTAGGTTCTCATATGATTTACCAAGATTTTTAACTTCAAGAATTTCATTTCCTAAATCTCTATGAGGCTTAAAAGCGATAGATGGGTCTCTTCTTGATGAAAGTTTAATCTCTGCAACATCTAATTTATCTAGTTGCTTTTGTCTTGACGTTGCTTGTTTTGCTTTAGATGCATTTGCCGAGAAACGTGCAATAAACTTTTCAAGCTCTTCTTTCTCTTTAGAAGCTTTTGCATGGTCAGTTTCTGCTTGTTTAGCAATAAGGTTTGCAGCTATGTACCAGTCGTCGTAGTTACCAGTAAACTCTCTAATATTTTGAAAGTCAAGGTCTAAAATGTGTGTTACAACATTATTAATAAAGTGTCTATCGTGAGAGATAACAATCATAACACCTTCATGACGTTTAAGCTCACGCTCTAACCATGCAATTGTTTCAATATCTAGTGAGTTAGTAGGCTCATCTAGCAGAAGAACATCTGGTTTTAAAAAGAGTACTTGTGCAAGTAAAATCTTAACTTTGTCACCACCAGTCAGAGAAGACATAGGGTCACCATGTGTAGAAGCTTCAAAACCAAGTGCTTCAAGAAGTTTCTCAATCTTAACATCTGACTCATAAGTAGGGTCTTCATCAGCACAAATCATCTCAAGCTCACCAAGACGCTCGTTTACTTTGTCATCTTCAAAATCACCTGTCATGTAAAGCTCTTCTTTCTCTTTTTGAGCATCGAAAAGTTTTTTGTTACCATAAAGAACAGTATCGCTTAATGTAAAATCTTCAAAAGCATAGTGATCTTGTCCTAAAACACCCATCTTAAGACCAGGTTGCATTTGAACTGTTCCATCTGTCTGCTCAATTTGACCAGCTAAAATCTTTAAAAATGTAGACTTCCCTGCTCCATTTGCTCCAATGAGACCGTAACGTTTTCCACCATCTAAAGTGATGCTAATTTTGTCGAAAAGAACTCTCTTTCCATATCTTTGTACTATATTTGTTGTGCTTAACATATTATCTTTTTACCTGCTTAATTATAATTGTCGAATTTTAGCATATTGTTTATATGGCTAGTTTTAAAGGGGTCTATAAACCCTAACATTTTCTCTTGATTCAGCATCTCTTAGGTATTGGGCATGAAGTTGACTCATAACACCTTTGTCACAATAGAGCAGATACTCTCTCTCTTGTGGTAACTTTTTGAACTCTGTTTTAAGTTGATAAAAAGGAATATTTAACGTTTCACAAGATGTCTCAAAAGTCTCCTCTTCTCCACGAATATCAATGACCACATAGTCGCCACCCTCTAAAGAGTTAATAACTTCAATAGGTGCATCGTTTGTTACATCGTCAATGACCTCATCGACATAGATACTCTTTGCATCAGCTACTGCTTGGTCTAGTACTTCGTAGTTAAAACGTTTTGCTTCACGTTCCATTCGTTTAAATGAACCATGAGTAATTGGATTTTTAGAGATAACCCCACAATACTCAGGCATATTCTCTGCAAAACGTCGTGTGCCAATTTTATTGGAAATATCAATAATCTCTGGTTTATTCATGGTAGCTAATGGTCTTAAAATAAGCATATTTGACGCTTCATCAATGAGTGCTAAGTTACGCAAGGTTTGGCTTGAAACCTGTGCTACTGACTCACCTGTAACTAGAGCATCAATCTCCATCTCTTTTGCCACTTTTTCAGCAGCCATAAGCATGAGACGTTTAAGTGTTACTCCCATGTAAGTCTCAGGTGTTGAACGGAAAATTTCTGTTAAAACATCGTCAAACGGTACAGAGATAATCTTAACTCTATGAGAAGCTCCAAACTTGTTCCAAAGGTAGTAAGATACCTGTTTAACACCAATTTCATGAGCAATTCCACCAAGGTTAAAGAAAATGAAGTGTGTTTTCAGTCCTCTTTTCATGGTAAGGTACGAAGCAACAGTTGAGTCAAAACCACCTGACATGAGTGAGAGTATATCTCCTTGCGTTCCTATTGGGTAACCACCAAGCCCAATGTGTTTGTCGGTAATAATATTTAGCTGATTGTTAATAAGCTCAATACGCACAGTAATCTCAGGATTATGAAGGTCAACCCCTTTGGCTTTACTGTGTGCTAACATGTAACCACCAATGGTACGTTCCATTTCAGAAGAGTTAAACTCATGTGTTCCTGTACGTTTTGCACGAACCACAAACATTTTACCCTCTATCTCTTTGGCTGCTACTTCACAAACTTTCTCTTTAATGGCATCTAGTGTCATCATTTTGTCAAACTGTAGAGCCTCTAGCACCTGTTCAATTCCAGAAGTATTTAGCAGACGTGTTCTTACTTTGTCTACCACTTCAATGGGTGTCACCACCTCTACCTTGTCAGAAAACTTCTTAATGGCAATATCTGCATGAATCTCACCTAAGAGGTTTACCAAGTTGTTATAGAGCTGACCCACCATTTGCTTTTTAGCTGACGAACCTTTTACCATGATTTCAGGAAAGAGTTTTAAAATAAATTTTTGAGTTGTTACGGTGTTTTCCACTATCTAATGCCTTCATAAAAATATTAATGGCATTATATCAAATTATGTTATAGTGTAACTATCTTCTCCACAACATTAAGTCCAAAGCCTGCAAGACCGACAAACTCAGTCTCTTTGTTAGAGGTTAAAAGCTTAATATTTTCAATGCCCAAGTCTTTTAAGATTTGAGCTCCAACTCCGTACTCTTTAGCTTGTTCTTTAGAGATAGTTTTTGTATCTAAAAATATCATTACCCCACCATTTTGTTTTAAATATTCCAGTGAACTAGTTAGCATTTTGAAACGTTTTTCATTTAATACTAAGTCAATATCTAAACCAATATTGTGGAAACCTACATTTTCTGTTTCATGTGTTTTATAAAATTGAATCGCTTTATGTTCTCGATCTAAATGATCTTTGTAGGTTATTTGCTTTACTTTAGTCTCCATAACCGTAATCTCTTCTTCTTCTATTCTCTCAATGAGCTTCTCATTTGCCAAACGATACTCAACCATGTCGGAAATGTAAACAATAGGCATATTGTGCTTTTCAGAGAAAATCTCTAAGTCATCATGACGTGCCATTGTTCCGTCATCTTTAATGATTTCACAAATAACTCCAATAGGAGCCAAACCTGCAAGTTTACAAATGTCTACAGAACCCTCTGTATGACCTGTTCTTACCAGTACACCACCATCTTTAGCTATTAAAGGAAATATATGCCCTGGACGAACAAAGTCAGAAGCATTGGTTAATGGGTTTGCTAACTTAGAAATACAGTCATCACGCTCAGCAGAAGAGATACCTGTCTGGGCTGTCGTAGAGTCAATAGAGACTGTAAATGCTGTTTCATGATTTGAAATATTATTAGAGACCATAGGAATTAGTTCAAGCTTTTGAGCTAACTCTTTGCTTACAGGAGTACAAATGAGCCCACGTGCCTCTTTTGCCATAAAGTTAACCATGTCAGGAGTTGAGTGTGTCGCAGCATAAACTAAATCACCCTCATTCTCTCTGTCTTCATCGTCCATCATAATGACCATACGACCTTTTTTAATCTCATTTATTGCTACTTCTACTCTTTTTAACGCTTCTACTGACATACTTTATGCTTCCTTATAAATAATTATCACGAATTATGCCATATATATTTTATAAGGAGGTGTTTTG
>Ga0256827_10001600_pt1 | contig 14566 bp, 17 predicted proteins | sample CV84metaG_FD_185977 | JGI IMG/M metagenome (GOLD analysis project Ga0256827, IMG submission 185977) | Hydrothermal vent microbial communities from East Pacific Rise, Pacific Ocean - CV84 | ecosystem: Environmental > Aquatic > Marine > Hydrothermal vents | place: Pacific Ocean: East Pacific Rise... | reverse complement strand
TTTTACTGCCAACCAAGAGGGATTACCCAACTGCATAGAGAAAGGGTACACTCCATTAGGCTCATGCCACACGGTTTGACCATGTGAACCTATTGCCTTTATCTCTTGTGGCATTAAACCCTCTTCTTCTAACAAAAGATTAACCCCTTTAGCAAAAAACAGAGCCAATTTATGGTCTATCTCTCCAATCTGTTTCAAGGTTGTGGTCTCATTAATAGCAGAGAGTATCTCATTTTTTAATACCATAGGCATCTCTAAAAAATAAGAGGCTTTTAAAATACAACGTTTATTATCTATTTCACAAAGAGCCACATCTACACCATCAAGCGAAGTCCCTGACATTAAACCGATATAGAGATTAGACATCTTTTGGTTTTCCTGTCATCATAATGGCAAACGAGACCAATGTTCCTAAAATCATCATAACAGCAAAATCTACCTTTATATCAACAATCAAACCCAAAATATAAGGTTGAAGAAGGAGAACAGTTAAAAAACCACCAATTAAAGCCCAAAGAACTGTAGTCTCATTTCCACGATTGGTAAAGATGGCAGAACCATAAACACCCAAAAGAGAAGCATATGCAAATGCCATAACACCCAAAGCAAAATTTAATAGAGGAAGCTCTGTAAACTGTTGCCAATAGAAACTAAGCATTCCCATAAATGAAAGCAGAACAGCAAAAACAACCACCATTACACGTCCTGCTCTTAAAAAGTGTGCCTCATCTCTATCTTGTGATGCCAACCAAGGTCTATAAATATCTTCTATCGCTACCGATGACATAGCAGAGAGAACCGAGTTTGTAGAAGATAGTGCCGCAGCAATTGCACCAACGGTTACCAATCCTCTTAGACCTTCTGGCATCTCATTTAATATATACAACATAAAGATTTTAACACTTTGCCCACCAACGTTTTGGTCAACACAAGCTGAAGTGACTCCTGACATTTCAGGATGTTGATAAAATAGATAAAGAAGCAGACCAATAAGAAGAAAAAGAAGTGCCACAGGAATCGTAAAAACAATTGCATAAATAAGAGACTTTTCCCCCTCTTTTTTACTTTTACAGGTTAAAACCCGTTGGGTCATATCTTGGTCAAGCCCATAAGCTGCAATATTAAGTAAAAACCACCCTGTTAAGAGTGTCCAAATAGTAAAGCCACCTGAAAAAGAGAAATCTACCAATTTAAGTTTATCCTCTTGCCTTAAGGTGGTTACAATGGTCGAAAAATCGGTATTGAGTGTGTAATATAGATAGACCAATACAGCTACCCCTGCCCCAACATAAGTAACAGCTTGTATAATATCTGAAAAAATAACCGATTTTACCCCACCAAAATAGGTATAGGCTAACGCACCTATCATCAAAATGGCTATAGAGATGGCTATATGCGTTGCTAATATATCAGAAAAGAGTATCATAGAGATAGCCAATGCACCAATATAGAGTCTTGCCCCTGATGCAAAAAGACGACCCACTAAAAACATGATTCCTGCATATCGTTTAGAGGTCTCTCCATACCTATGTTCTAGATATTCATAAACTGTTATTGCATTAATGGCATAAAATTTTGGAACCAAAACCTTAGCTACAAAAACAACAGCCAAAAAAGCAGAAAGATAAAAGCCTAAAAAGGTTAAATCATGTTTATAGGAGTATTCAGGACCTCCTAAAAAAGTAGCTGCCGATTGAGATGTAGCCAATACAGAGATAGCCACAGCAAACATCGGCATGGCATTACCACCAGTAAAGTAATCCCGAGATGTTTTAACTTTTGTTTGACTAAGAATAACAGAAGTTATAATAAGTATTAAAAAATATGAAGCAAATATCATCCAATCTAAAGTAGAAAAGTTTGATTGCATAAGGTAACCTTTTCAATTAATAAAGCGTATTATAACGCAATTTTGAGACGATTTTATATATTATATAACACTCCTAGCATATATTGTTATTTCGGGCTTCAAACGCTGTTACCTCTATCAACACTCCTCTTTAAAGCACTCTTTTTTTCCCTAAAACAAAAGAGATGTAATAACTTTAAAGATATAATATTATTTAACATTAAAAAAATAAATTAATTAAATAATCAAAAGAAGGACTTAAATGAGAATTTTACTCATTTTACTTGTTAGCTTAACATCCTTAAGCCATGCAGATAAGAAAAATGGGACTGAGAAAAAGCCTCTTGTTAAACAAAAAATCCAATGTAATTTAACAATTAAGTATACTCAACTTCCAGAAGAGGTAGATACATTAAAAGAGTTTTTAAGAGGAGGAATCTTTTATGGTCGTTTAAGACTTAACAGTTTTCTTTTCAATACAAAAAGCAAAGGAGAAGATCACTTTGCAGTGGGTGCAGGTGGAAGCTTAATCTACAAAAGTGCTGTTTTTAAAGGTTTTTCCTTTACTTCGGGCATCTATACTTCACAAAATATTTGGCATAAAGATATAGCTCCATCCAGCTATCGTTCAGGAAAAGATACCTTTAGCCGTTATAATCTTGCAACAGATGACAGTTATAACTTAACCAGTATGGCACAAAACTATATTGAGTATAAAAAAGATAAAAATAGTCTAAAACTGGGTCGATTCTTTATTGAGAGTACCCTACTAAAATCAAACGATACAAAGATGATTCCAAACAGTTTTCAAGGAGCTTATGCCAAAATTGGAGCTATTCCAAAAACAAAAATTCAAATGGCATACATTACAGAACAGAAACTACGTGACCATGACTCATTTCATCATGTTCTAGCGTATGGAGACAACCCTAACGATAACAACAGTAGATGGAGTGAAAATGATGATAGCAGTATGCACCGAGGACTTACTCTATCAAAACTCAAAGAACAAGGTATAGATGATAAACTAATTATGCTTGATATTAAAAACCGTGGAATTAGACGAACTACGCTACGAATGGGAGTTACGGCTGTTCCTGACTTGGTATCAACCTTAAGCCTAGAGGGAACATATGCCTTTAAAATAGATAAAAAGTTTAAAATAAAACCCTCAGTTAGATATATCAAACAGTTTGATGAAGGTGCTGGAGCAATAGGTGGAGCAAATTTACGTAACAATACAATAGGATACAGTGACCCAAATAGTCTAGACTCTTCCTTAATTGCCACCAGAGTCGATTTTATTAAAGGAGCAGGAAGTCTGCGTTTGGGTTACTCAAAAATTGCAGATAAAGGAGATTTTTTAACCCCTTGGCGTGGATTTGCTACAGCAGGTTATACCCGAGCGATGGGACAGACCAACTGGTATGCAAATACAGAAACCTTTTTAATTCGAGCCGATTATGACTTCTCTAAAGCCAAATTGGTTTCAGGTTTAAGAATTATGATGCGTTATGCAAAAGAGGATTTTGATGACAATAAACCAGCTGTTAGCTCGGATGTTGATGTCTTGACAATGGATATAATAAAACGGTTTAAAGCCCACCCTAACTTTATTACCAAACTACGTACAGCCATTGTAAAAGAGCAAAACCCTGTACGTAATCAAGATGGTACATATAAAACAGACCCCTCTTATCATGAGGTTCGTTTAGAGATGAACTATCTCTTTTAAAAAATTATGCTATACTATCATTCAGGTGTGATAGGTAGTTGCTGGTAATTTGTAATGAATTACGAGAGGAAAGTCCGGGCTACACATGAGATAGAATTCCATCTAACGGATGGCCAGAGTAATCTGAGGGCAAGTGCAACAGAGAGTAGACAGCCATCTATCTATTATTGAGAAGTTTTTTCTTCTCTCCCCCTCCCCCTATTTCCTATAGGTAGATGGTGATGGTGAAAGGGTGCGGTAAGAGCGCACCAGTACTTATGGTAACATAGGTAGCTAGGTAAACCCTATTCGTAGCAAGAGGCATATGGTAAAAATCTCATAAAGTCATTTAGTTGGCATTGGTGTCTCGCTTGAGCGTATTGGCAACGATACGCCTAGATAAATAACTACCCACGACAGAACCCGGCTTATCGTCACACCTGCCTAAAGAAGTTACTCAACAACACTCACCAGAGTATTTATAAATCAACGCAGTAAAATAATTGGTTGAGAACGTGTTTTTCTACTTATTTTTAAATCTTTTTTCAGTTGAGCGATTGCTTTTTCTCTTCTAATCTCATTTTTTCTCTTTAAAGTGAAACTCTCAATAACTTTTTGAAGTTTACTATTTTTTTCTTTTAACTCATAAATCTCTAATTTAAGTTTTAAAATTAAATTTTCTTGATTATTTATATTCTCATAAGTTATCTGTTCTTCTATATCAGCAACAGAAAAAGTTATCAATAACATCGGTATAAGCAGTATAGATTTTAACATGTCAAACTCCTTTTTTTAGTTAATAAATAATAACATACTTTAACTTAATTATTAATATTTTTAAATAAAATAGATTATTTTTAAACATAAAATAGATATTTCTTTAGAAATAAGTAATAAATTTACAAAAATAAGAGAAAAGGGAGAAAATAAAAAAGCCATGAAGAGACTCATGACTTATAAAAATAATATTATATTAAATATCGAGTTTAATACCAAAAGTATAGTTTTGACTGTCAAGTTCAGAAGCATTAACCGAACCAATACTATCAAATTTATTTCCATAATCGGTATAACCTACAAAAAGAGAAATTAAATCATTAAACTGATAATTAACCTCTAATCCATAAGTAAAATTAGTAGAAGAGTCAGAAACAGTTTTTACAGTATCTGCAACCTCAAAATCTCCATCAGTTTTGGTTAATCCAACTTTTGGAGTTACAGAAAGTCCTGAGATTAAAGGAAGTGTATAGGTTGCAAATAGCCCATAACGACTAATATCCTCTTTTGAAAACTCTGGATGCTCTGAAAAATTTTTACTGTATTCTAAACGTAAGCCGATGTTACCTAAAACATTCACACCTACAAAAGCTGTTCCATTATCTGTATCATTATCACCTTTTGAGTATCCTGCACCAACTTGTGCAAAACCACCTGCCATAGCTAAAGAACCAGCCAATAGTAAACTTGTTATTATCTTTTTCATTTTTTACTCCTTACTGAAAATTTCATTATACTCTTTAATTAATTAAAAAGTCTTTTTCTGAATGTTCAACGCTATTTTTTGCAACAGTTTTTAACCGTTTTAAATTATATGGGGAAATTCTATCTTCTGCCCATGGCTCTATTTTTATACTATTTATTCGACCATTCATCACCTGCCGAGAGAGGGTTAAACGATAAATACTCTCTCCATTTAATGCCCTAAAGAGAAAAGAGCTGTGGTAATTGCTTGGAAAGCGATAACAACAAGCTCGTGCTACACCTACTTCTTTAAAACGTTCTAAAATATTTAGAGCTGTTGTTGCTGTAGGATACTCCTCTGAAGTTAAATCATGAAAACCATCTAAATCTGTATTTTGTGCCAATAATGAGATAATATTGGGACTCAAAATAGAGAGCAATTGATTTCTATGCCCCCTATTGGCTAAGGGTGACTTCATATATCCTGCAACCATATCCAAAACTTTTGAATCAATAACCACATTATTATAAGTAGGTCTCTCTACAGCATTTAGGGGAATCCCCATCTCTTTCAGACGCTGAAACTCATGATTAAGAAGACATCCACTGGTATAAAGTTGAGGATTTCGAGTAAAATCTGTTGTATCTAAAATTTGAGAAAAAGCATTTAATCGATCAAATTGATTTAAACCATAACTCTCTAATTGATTTAAAACAGTTCGACACATATTCCTAAAACTCTTTGGATTCTCTATCTGTGAAAAACGATTCAAAGCTACAACTCTATTTAACTCATCATAAAGTGTAAAATTACTGCTAATATCTGTTTTAATAGCATTGAGTGGATTCATAAACTTATCTGCTTTTGGAACCCTATTAATACCCTCTTCCACACCATTTCCACTAACAACAGAAGAGGAGAGAAGTAACGAAAATTTAACCGTAGCCAATCTTTTTCCATCTCTGGTCTGAACGCTATAGCTAACAGATTTAACTCCATCCGTCACAGGAACAAATGAATTGGTAACTGTCGTTGAAACAGAATTACTTAAAATATCACCTACACGCCCACCTATCATATCTATCATCGGTTTAGATGCCTTTGATAAAATCCATGCACCACCATTAAAAAGTGAAGTTATATCAGTAATTTTAGAAAAATCCCTTTCATTAATAGAGATATATTTAAACTTAAATTTTAACTCTGTTGAAGGAGTCAAGAGAACCATTCCTGTTCTAGGATTCTCATTTAATGTGGTTTTCCAACGTTGTGTAGCACTATCATAAGCGTAAGTAAACAAAATCATATCAGGCAGTGTAATACCATTAATAATAGGTGTAACACTTAAACCAAAATTTTGTCGATGATCATGAAAAAGCTCTGCAACATGTGCCAATAACTCTTTAGATTCTATCCCCTTTACAGCACTCATCGAAAGTTCAGGCTCTACAAGTAACTGACCATAATAGTAATAGCCTAAAGGATGCTCTTTAAATCTTTGAACCTTATTTAACTTAGAAATTCCAATACCCACAGGCTTACTCACCATCTCTACAGGCTCTTTTGGTTTAACAGGGATTTTTTTGGGTTTAGGGTCAACACAAGCAGAAACAACCAACAAGAAAAACGTTAAACCGATAGCTTTAATCTTTAACATAAATACTCCTTTTTATATACCAACCTATTTTATTGTATTATGTAAAAATAAATAAGTCAATATAATTAAGAAGCAATAGCCATCTTTTAAGTTGATATTTTTATATCTCTCTATTATTGTAATATTTTTAAACAATATGAAGTGTAAGAATTGAACTTTTTTCTCAAATTGATTATAATGTTATTAAAAAAGTCTCTTGATGCTAAAATTCCTGAAATATAAAAAAGAATCTCTTCTCTCTAATGGTGTAAAACATCTCATTAGTACCTATTTAGAACAAAAAAACCTAGGAGAAATAACTGATTTTAGTCTCAATTCAAAAAAAAGAGACATCCATCTAACCCTTTTATTAAGAAAAGAGAATGAGCCTTTTCAAATAGTTATAACAAACTATAATTTTATAAGAAAAGGAGAATTAGCCTATTTTACATTTGACTCAATCAAGACATCAAGAGATTGGAATAGTACAACATTAGAAAAAATCATAGGAAGTGAAGATAAAAAAATAAATGTACCAAAAAGGTATGTAAAAGTTATAGAAATGTTTTTATAAAATATAAAAACATGAAACTACACAATATTTTAAACATATTAAACTATTTTATAGTAAAAACCTAAATTATGGTATTTAAATATACTTTTTCCACGTTTTTACACAATTAATATACTATTATTTAGATGTTTTAAACAACTACAAAAAAAGGAGAAAACACCAATGCAGAGATTCTTAGACAAACTAATCAAAGTACTATTTTACTACCCAGAGCGAAAGTTTCCTCCCGTACAGATAAGCCTCGTAAAATATACTTAATAGCCAACCCACAGAACAATACGCCAACAATAAGATGCAACTATCTGTTGCATCATTACCTCATCTAATCCCCCTACTCCCTCTTTTTTTAAATTCATAAAATAAATTATAGACATAATAATAAGCATTCAAAAATTCAAATAGAAAATTTGATAGATATTAAAATTTTTAATCTATCTCCTAAATTACTTTGTTTTTGTTTCGTTCATCTCTTCTACATTTGTGTCGTCAATGGCTGTTACATTCATATCAACCCCATGTTTAATTAGCATTGGAGCCAATGCCTGATAGGCAAAAATTGCAACCACAATAATGGCAATAAATATCATAACGTTTCTCATAACTTTTCCTTTTTTTAATTTACCTAATATTGTAACTAAAACTTTTTTTAAAGAGTGTTAGATAGAAAAACTCTTTTTTTTATTTAAAAAATAAATAAGCTCTCTAACTTAGGAAATTTTTCAAGAAAATAGTTTCCTAACCACCAAATTTCTCCTAAAATTATTACACTAAAGAGCAGATAAAATTCAAACTCATAACTTTTTTTTATTCTTTTTACTTTTTTCTTTAAACGAATACCTTTTCCATGCCCATGGTCTGGTAATGCACCTATTTTTTCTAAGACCATATGCTCGACCATCTCTTCGGCTATATGTTCGTTTTCTAACTCTAATTTACCTGTTTTTCCCATAATAGCAACCTTTAAAAATAGTTTTAATTAAATTATAACATAACTATCTGATTTATTATAAGTCAGAACATTTCAAAAAAGTAAGAAAGGGGGGAAATAGAAGAGAAGAACCCTATAGATATAGACTATAGGGTTAAAAAATATTAAAAATTAGTGACTACAACCACATCCACCAGAACCACAATGTTCACCTTGTTCTGCTGTACCACCAACAATACCAGACTCTGCTTCGTCAGCTGTTGCTTCTCTTGCAGAAAGAACAGTTACAGAAAACATTAAATCTTTACCTGCTAATGGGTGATTAAAGTCAATAGTTACATCAGAATCAGTAAAAGATTTTACTGTTACTTGTGTTGTTTGTCCATCTTCACTTTGACCATAAAGAGTTAAACCCTCTTTAAGCTCAACACCTTCAAACTGCTCAATTGGAAGTGTTTGAACTGCTTCGCCATTGTATTCGCCATAAGCTTCATTTGCTGGAACTAAAATATCTCCACTCTCAGTAGCAGACATACCACAAAGTGCATTCTCTAGACCAGGGATAATTTGACCTTTTCCCATAATAAATTCTAAAGGTTGACCTGTACCTTTGTTACTGTCTACAACATCTGTTGTTCCTGCTTCTTTTACTTCGTACTCAATACCTACAACACAATTATCTTTTGTAATAGTCATAGAATCTCCTATATTATATAATTTTCAACATGATAGCGAAGCAAACTTATTTGGCACTTATTCACTTTGGCTTACATTCTTTTTTTTGCAATAGAAGAGGCTTTTGTATTGGGATAATTATCAATTACATATTGAAAGAATCCTTGTGCTTGTTCTTTCTCTCCATTTTTATCCAAAGAAATTGCTGTATGAAGATATAAAACAGGCATATAAGAGGCTTGATCATAAAGAGAAGCACTCTGTTTATAATAAGCAACAGCATCTTTATAATTGTGCGTATAGTAGGCAATCTCTCCTAGATAATAGTTTGATGAAGCAGGTTTATAACTTTCAGAGAGAGCTTGTAAAAAATAGTCTCTAGAGGCACCATAACTACGTTTTGCAAAAAGCTGAACACCTTTTCTATAGGTGTCGGCAGAGTTACCCTGAATAGTTGGACTACTACTCATAGAGGAAGTACTACTTTCTAACTGCTGTACTCTACTTCCCGCCAATGCTTTTTTTAATTCATCTCTTGAAACATAAGTATTATTAATATTATCAATCATCTGTCCAAGCTCTAATAATAAAGAGTAGGTCTGATTAACATCCTCTTTGGGAGGTTCTGGTTTATTAGCAATTACCTCTAACTGCTCTTTTAATGATAAAATTTCTTTGTTCTGACCTTCAATAACAGTAGTAAGACCTTCAATTTTACGCTGTTGATCTTTCACTGTATTATAAAGTTTCTGAAGAGTTTTTTTGTTATCCAACACAGCTTGTTCTGTTTTTGTTAAACCATAAGGGTTTGCACTGTCTATATCCCCTGCTCCATAAACTGAAGGCTCATAGGCATAAAGCAGTGAAGAGAAACCAATAAATCCATATAAAATAATTTTTTTCATATCTACTTCCATCTACTTTTATTGTGCTAACTTAAATTCAACACGTCTATTTTTAGCATAACAACTTGGAGAGCTGTCATCTATACACTCAGGAGAACTCTCTCCCATACTTATCATCAGCATATTTTCTGCTTTAAGCCCTTTGTCAATCAAGGCATCTTTTGCTGCCTTGGCACGTCTTAATCCTAAAGCATAATTGTACTCATCACTTCCAGAAGCATCACAATGACCTTCAATCTTTAATTTAGTTCCTCGATTAACCTTTGAACGTAAAGCATTTGCATTGCTATGAATAATAGGTATTTTATCGGCAGTAATATTGTATTGATTAACATCAAAATATATACTCTCTACACCAGAACCTGCATAAGAGCCATTTGTACTACCATATGTTCCATCTCCATAAACAGCACCATTTGAATTATAGTTACCGTAGTTACCACTTCCATAAGGGTCAACATTATTTGCACCACCATATCCATATGAATCTGTAGTACCATTATTACCATAAACTTCTGTTCCATTGCCATAGATTCCACTATTTGTACCATCTTGACCATTTGTAATAATTTTATTTTTATCAACACAACCTGTCATTATTAACGTTGCTGTTGTCATAAATAATAGTATATTTTTTTTCATTGTTTCCCTTTTTAATTTTTTACCAATCTATTGATTGAATTTTTCCACTCTGCATCTTAAAGAGTGCGCTCTGTTTGGTTGCTAAATTCATGTAACCAATTGAGTTTCGTCCTCCATTCTTTTTAATATAAAGAATTACTTTTCCATCTGTTGAAAAACGGGGTAATCTATTTTTACCACTACTGGTTAGTGGTCTTACATAAGAGCTGTTTGCTGAACCTAAGTATATATTGTCTGAACCACCTTCTCTAACAGAATATAAAAGGTATTGCCCCGAAGCATCACAAGAGCTATTATCATTACCGTAATGTGCTGCACGAGATACAGAATTAGAACCTATTGATTTGGTATAAATATTTGCACCACCTACTCTATCAGAGACAAAAGCTATACGACTCTCATCACCAAGATATTTACCATTAACATCAATACCTCTAAATTTGGTCAAACGTTTTTTTGAACCATTGGCTACAGAATATTCATAAATATCAGGTTGACCATGGGGTGCCATTGTTAATAAAATTTTAGAACCATCAGCACTAACATCTGAAGCAACCAACATTCCTTGTGAAGAGAGAATCTTTTTCTGTTTTCCTGAATTCATATCTACTTTATAAAGCCGAGGAACCATATAGTTGTAAGAGGTATAATAGAATGCACTCTGATTAGAATTTGCCCATTTAGGAAAAAGATTTAATCCTCCTCGTATTAAAAGTGAAGAGAAATTCAATGTATAATCTGCCATCCAAATTTCACTTTTTCCAGATGAAACATACTTTGAAAAGAGAATTTTTCTTTTCATCCATGAAATATCTTCATAACCCAATGCTTTATTAATATCAACAATAGCGTTATGTGATAAGAAAGGATAACGTTCTGATCGATTTACTCTATAACTATTTTGAAACACAACAGCAGAGTCAGAAACACGAACAAGTTTTACTTTTAAATTTCTCCCTGATCTATCATAGCTATACTTTAACAGATACTCTCTATCATGTAGTTCAACAGGAAGTAAAGCATCATCAAAATAGGCTCGTCTTAACTGGGTATCAACAATAAAATGTCCACTCATTTTTAAATCAGTTAACAACAATTTAAATAACTTAGAGTGATTGGCACTGCCCCCCGCAGTTGATGTATCCTCAAGTAGTGAAAGTGTTGCTTTTGATTCTACATCCTTTTCAATGCTTAATACAGCATCAAATGAGTAGAGATTTAATGTTAATAAGAAAAATAATATATATCTCATATCTATCCTTTATTTTTTAATTGTTTCTGTAATTATTCCCTCTTATTGTATTATAATTGTGCTAAAGAACCTAATATCTTTTACTAAAGTAAATCTTATCTTACAATGAAATTTACTTTAATAGTATAGGGAGATGATTTCGAATGTCTACCCAATTGTCCCATTCTATTAAGTCTATCCAAGAATTGACTCAATGAATTTTTCATATCCATATCTCCTCCACTTAGAATTCTGTACTTAAACTTACCACTACTATAAATTGTTAAAGACAAAGAGACACGTTTTCCCTTATGTGCAGAACCTGCGTTCCAGTTGTTCATATGGCGTTTTACTTTTGAGATATAAGCATTTTTAATCCCTGTATCACGATTGGCATTAGAGACACGTCCACTCTGATGTGTATTTTTTATTCTATCAGAGATTGAAGAGTTATGTTTAACTCGACTTGGCTCTTTATGAACAACAACTGGTCTATGTTTTACTGGCTTAGGTTCTCTTTTTACAGGTCGTTTTGTAACATCTTTGGTCTTAACAGAAGAGAATAAATCTTTAGCACTTTTCTTTGGTACAACCTTTTTAGGTACATGTTTCTTTGGAATAGGTTTTGGCTTTACCACCTTTTTTGGAACTACTTTTTTAGGTATATGTTTCTTTGGTATAGGCTTTGGTTTTACTACCTTTTTTGGTACTATTTTTTTAGGTATATGTTTCTTTGGAATAGGCTTTGGCTTTACTACCTTTTTTGGCACTACTTTTTTAGGTATATGTTTCTTTGGAATAGGCTTTGGTTTTACTACCTTTTTCGGTACTACTCTTTTAGGTATATGTTTCTTTGGAACAGGCTTTGGCTTTACTACCTTTTTTGGGACTACTTTTTTAGGTATATGCTTCTTTGGAATAGGCTTTGGTTTTACTACCTTTTTCGGTACTACTCTTTTAGGTATATGTTTCTTTGGAACAGGTTTTGGCTTTATCACTCTTTTTGGTATATGCTTCTTTGGAGCTGATTTAGCTCTTTTTAATGGAATAGGAACGGGAATAGGAAGAGGCTTTATATTATTTGATTTCTTAGCACTTTTATTAAAAACTGTCATATCACTGTTTACAAGGGTAACCGTAACCCTATCAGATGGTTTTTCAGCAAATTTTTGTGCTTTTGTTTTATGAATGTTATAGAAGTACAAAACTAAAAAAATAAGCCCCAAGTATAAGCCTAAAGCTACAAAACCAGAAACTACTTTTCCTCGATTCATTTTTAATACCTTTTTTATTTAGAGAAACATTCTAACACGAATTTGTGTAGAAAAAAACTTAACGTTATTGTGTCAAAAGTGAAACTTTAGAAAAGCCACTCTGCTTGACAACCTTGAGTAAAAAGATAACATTCTCATAAGAAATCTCTTTATCTGCATTAATAAAAACTACCTGCTTTTTATCAATATCCCCTGTTTTTAATCTAAAAGCATCAGGAAACGAATCAAGAGTAAACTTATCACTCTTATAATATATAGTTAATTTCTTATCAATTCTAACAGTTAAAGCTTTAGAGTCAGATACAGAAGCTTTTTGAGAACCATCAGGAAGATTTATCTTCTCTTCATAGTGCATAACAGGGATGGTAATCATAAAAATAGCCATTAAAACCAACATTACATCAATAAGTGGTGTAATATTTAAATCAGGTGCTTCATCCCACTCATACATATTAAGCCCTTTGAGAGAGAATTAACTCTGCTTGACTATCAAGAAGAACATTTAACTCATATGCTTTACGCTTTAAAATTAGATGAAAACTGTAAGCAAATGTCGCAACTGCAATACCTGCAGCTGTTGCAACCAATGCTTCGGAAATAGCAGGTGCAACAATAGCTATAGATGTTCCACTCTGTGTTCCCAATTTAGAAAATGTCTCTAAAATAGCAACAACCGTACCAAATAGACCAATAAAAGGAGAGGTAGATGCAATAATAGAGAGAGCAGTCAGACCACTTGTAGCAGACTTAATCGCTTCATTTTTTCCAACTGAAAAAATTGCTGAATTGGGAATAAGAACTTTAGAGAGATAAGAGAAGAGTAAAGATTTTTTATCAACACTTTTGGAACGCCCCATATAGAGCTTTCTTAAAGACATCTCTTCTATAGCAATTTTCTTTTTTAAAGAGAAGTAACGATAGATATAAATCCATAATACAAAAAAGAGGTAAACAGAAAGCAGTGTCAAAACAAAAATTGTAATGGCTGAACTTTTATCAAGATAGGTAAATAGGCTATCAAATAATCCCATAGAGCATCCTTTTTTTAAAACTAAAAAATAGTAGCATATTTGACCTATTTATGGGCTTACTTGTGTTTTTTTCTTGTTCCTACGCTAAGCGTAGAAACAAGTTAAAAGAAGAAAGAGAATTATCTCTTATTAATCTGCTCAACCTTACTAATTGCCGCAGCAATAGTAGTGCTAGAAGATTGTGCTTTTTCAAGCAAAGTTTTTGCTTCGGCAAGTGCCTTAGCAAGGTTTGTATCGTCTCCTGATAGTGCTACTGCACCATCTACCATACATAGAGTTTTATCCTCTTCTACCTTGACATAACCACCATTAATTGCAACAGATACCTCTTTGTTATCTTTTTTTGCAATGGTCACTACGCCTGTATCTAAAAGAGAAACAACAGCAGCATGTCCAGCTAAAACACCAAACTCACCTTCGCTACCTGGTAGGGTAACTTGCTGAACTTCGTCATCGAAAATAACACCATCTGGTGTTACTATTTCAAGTTTCATGAGTTCCATTATAGACCCCTTCTACTTATTTATTTTTTGCTAAAATCTTTTCGTTTTTAGCGATTGCTTCGTCCATATTTCCTACCATGTAGAATGATGCTTCAAGCATATCGTCATATTTACCTTCGATAAGACCTTTGAAACCTGCAAG
>Ga0256827_10001599_pt1 | contig 14570 bp, 10 predicted proteins | sample CV84metaG_FD_185977 | JGI IMG/M metagenome (GOLD analysis project Ga0256827, IMG submission 185977) | Hydrothermal vent microbial communities from East Pacific Rise, Pacific Ocean - CV84 | ecosystem: Environmental > Aquatic > Marine > Hydrothermal vents | place: Pacific Ocean: East Pacific Rise... | reverse complement strand
ATACCAAATTATAGAGCTTTTAAGCTATTTTCCCAAAAAAGTTCTCAAACCTATACTCATTTATGCGTCGGTTTGTGACAAATTATAGCTATTTTCTTATGAAAAGCCCATGAAATAGGCATCTAAAATTTTCAAAAAGTTCGCAAACCTACCCCAAGAAAAATAAGTAACCTTACATTTCCGTATTTTCAGTAAAACTTAAGTTTCAGAACCCCCATAAAACAATGGTTTGAAACTTAAAAAAAACTAAAAGTTCGCAAACCTCCCTTTGCCTCTGCAAAAAAATGAGGTTTGCGAACTTTTTGAACCCATAACCAAAAATTATAAGTCCGAGAAATAGGCTTTTCGTGTTTTTAAAAAGTTCGCAAATCGTTTTGGGACGTTTGGTAATCTTAAATATTTCTGAAAACTGTAGATTTAATTTTATCGAACGTGTTGTTTTGTGGGGATTGTAGGGTGTTTTCCCACGAAAACACCGTCAAATGAAAATCTATCCTACATTCTAATATTAATAATCATACAAATTTGGTTTTGAGGGTGTTGTGAGGCACAACCCCCTACAGAAGCCCTACTTTTTTCATCATCTCCTCTTTAAACGCTACATCTAAATAGTTCTCTAATTTTGCTTCTCTAAAAAACTTCTCTTTTTTCTTTTTGTTTAAACCTTCACAAATGTGCAAGAGACTCTTTTCAATCACAACTCTAACCTCATCATTTATCCTTAGATTGTGCAAAATAGATTTAAACTGTTTTCCATTTTTAGCTCCATTTAATGCCTCTGCACCTTGCTGTTTTGAAGAACTTTTCTGCTCTGTTGAGCCACCCTCTAGTTGAGAAATAAACTCTTGAGCATCAGGATTATCTTTATACTTTTTAACAAAAGAGTCCACATGATTTTTCTTGGACTTATCAAGATTATTAAACGCCATTCTAATATCAGCAATTTTGTTCTCATGCTTTATCTTTTCTATCGCTCCATCTATCTCTCTGGTTGAGTTCGGAAAGTTACGTTTAAAGGCTTCTAGTTTTTCTAACTCATTGCTTTTTATCGCCTCATCAAAAGCCTCCTCTTCACGCTCCAACTTCTCTAGCTCTTTCTCCTCTTCGGTCTGCTCTTTTTTAAAGCCATCAAACTTTCCATAGCCCACATTGGTTTTTGCACCCAATCCTAAGTCGGCTAAAATATCTTGAAAAAGTTTGACTTTTTTGCTCTTGCTGATAATTCCTGAACTTAACTCAAAATCGAACCGAAAGCTCACATTTGGCATCACCTTTATAAAACGTAAAGGAATAGGATTTTTCAAGGCATCACCATGAGGTGTAATATAATCATCACCTAAAATCGTAGAGCCACCATTGGCAACCACCACAGCGTCAAAAAATACATCACCATTGTCAAAGATTTCTGTCTCTAACTCTTTTATTTGGGAAGCGATGGCTTTCTCATCTTGTTCGGGGCTAAAGCCTCCGATTCCCATCTCATTTAATAACTCTTGAATGTACTCAGGATGCTTAAATGCACTACGCAACACCCCTTTAACCGATGACCCTGCAATAACAGGTAAACCACTGGTATAGTCAAAGCTAAAGCCCAAAATCGCTTGACCTTTAACATCGGGTAGCTCATGAGCATTACCACTCCCCAAAATAAGCCCTGGGTAGGTAGTGGTGGCTCTAAAGTGGGTATTTCCTAGCATCTCATCTTCGTCTAGGGTTACAGTTTGGGTAATAAGATTTTTAACTTTTTCTTGAATAATATGCTCATTCTTTTCATTTTCTAAATCAGAATAATCAATACCTTTGAAATAATCTTTATAAAAGAGCCATCCTAAATTACTCATTTTTTTCTCCTTTGTCCAACTTAAAGGTTCGAATACAGAGCTTAATGGCAACAGCAATGTCAATAATTTTTGGCTTTAAAAGAGTTTCATTGTTTTTAAGTACATGGTGCAAAAGTGAAACATCATCGCTTTTTCCTGTTAATACTCTTACGATTAAATAAGTCAAATACTCTTTGTTCTCTTTGGTACATGCATTGGTATTCTCAAACAGAGCCAAAGTAGGCAACAACCCACTCTGCATCACACTTGCTCCAAAAGAGGAGATGTAACCATTGTACGCCGAGGGAATACTCCCCTGAAACTCCTCTTTTAACACTTTCATCACCTCGGGAATATACTTCTCTACACTCTGCTTACTCATACCGACACCTTCTCTACTTTTGAATACCCATATCCTATAGATTTATTTCCCCCAAACTGTACACGACTGCTGTTGTCAAAACGCTTCTCAAAGGCATCAAGCTTATCTTTCTTATCTGCCTCATCAAGGTTAATAGGCTTGGAAATGGCAAAGTAAAACTTAGACTTTTTAGGCACAACCTCTTCATACCAAAGGTTTTTACTTACTCCATCTTCTAGATAGTTACGTGCCAACACGGGTAGACTTAAGGCTTTAAAATCTTCATCGGCAAAAAGTGCCAAATTTTTACCTAAAAATTTTTCTAAGGCTGAAACATCTAAACCGTTTGCTGTTGCTTCAATGTCCTCTAAAATCACCCCATCAAGCTGTTCAAAAATAAGAGGTTTCCCCTCTTTGACGGTTACGTTACTTAGTGCTTCAAGTGCCGACTTTACCTCTGCATCTATGCTTATTTCAAAATCCTCTAAAAAGATTAAAAAATCCTCAATAACCCCTACTGATGTCGCCATAAAGTAGGGCTTTTTATTGCTTCGTACAGGTCGTGCTAACAAAGAGGCTTCAAAAAAATGAAATGCTCCTGCTTGTTCATCCTTAGCCTTACTATCTGCTCCAAAAATATATTGCGTATAATGACTCTCTCCTGATGCCTCTCTAAATGCCCCTTTAAGGCTAGAGCTGTGAATGGTCGGTAGCCCTGTTATGGCATCTCTTTGTACTTGATTATCAATGATATCAAAGTTAATATCCCCACTTCCTACGTGTAAATTACTTAATGTTGTAATGGTGTATAAATCGTTTCTCATTATTTCTCTCCTATGGTATAAATATTTAATCCTATCTTCTGTAGGTTTTGATTGTTTAAATTATCAATTAACTCTTGTGTTGGCTCAATAAAAACTGAACCTTTTTCATATAAAAAGATATTATTTGACTTTTTAAAGGTTCGATTCTGTCCCTTAAATTCATTTTCCAAGTACCTAAAAGTTATCTCACTAGTAATGGCAAATATACAATGCTTTTTCATAGGAATATCTATATAAGCATCACTCAAAAGTATCAAATAGCCATTTTTATCAACATACTCAAGCTTCTCATCAGTTGGGGTTATTTGCATCTTAAAAGTAGAGGTCTCTGCTCCTAGTGTCACATAAGAGGAGTTGAGTTCAAAATCAGACTCAATATAAAAAGCAAAAGAGAACTTATCTTTAAGGAGATAAGAGGTTTTTTTGAAAAAGGCATTATCCCCTCCTCCCTTTTTGATTCCTATTTGCTCAACAGCCATAAAAATATCATTAAACTTTAAAGTACCACTCCCCTCAACCGATACAAAATTATCATAAATATCCTCTTTTGGATTGTAGTTTTCTAATACGCCATCTTTATAAGGGTGATTGTCCGTATTTACTTTTTTAATAAATCTCTCACCATCTTTTAGTAAAAAAATAGAAGATATATCTTTTAAAACACCAAAATCTTGTGCTTGATTAAAGGTAAATTTTGTCTCTCCTACTAACTCTTTGGCTTCACCTTTTTTATCTTCATCTATCCATTCGCCTCTTCTTTTTTTGGTCAGTAAACCACTCTGAATTAAAATCTCTTTGCGTATCATGCCCAAGAGTGCTGTCTGTTGAGGAAACGGTCGAGAGTGAACCAAGTAGTTACTGTTCTCATCTCCCAATGCTCCAAAGGTTCTATCACCTCCAAAGAAAAATGGCTCTAGGGGTTTTAGTGTTACTAAATATCTCATGCTTTATCTCCTTGCACAAACTTAATAAACCGAAGCGTTGCGTAAACTTTGTCTAGTGGATTCTCACCCTCTTTAGCCACACGGTACGACTCGTAAATAAACGCGACCAACTGCTCAAAAAATGCTCTATATTCATCATGCACTGTCTCATTGAAATAGTTATCAAAAAAGTTTTTCAACTGCTCTTTGTCAGAGGCTATCTCTTTAAGTAGTGGCTTATTGCTCTCTATTTTATGGTGAATAGAGTGTAAGAAGTTATCTATATCCTCTCCACCCTTTAGGTTGGAACTAAAGAGTTTGAAATTCTCATACAACTCTCCCTCTTTATGAATAATCGCTTTAAAGGTCTGCCCACTGTGTTTGGTAACACAAAAAGCGATGTTGTTTTTTGCACCACTCTTGGCATCACCAAAGAGTAGGTTTCTACTGTTTTCTAAAGCTTCATAAAGAGGAAATTTATGGTACTGAATAGAAACACCAAATGAAAGCGTCGCCTCTGTTCCTTTAAACTCCTTATTAAAGTTTTTACTTATCTCATCACAAAGCTCAAAAACCGTTCTGTTTCCATGCACCACAGGAGCAAAAAAGAGCAAATCATCTCCCCCTGCAAAGATGGTCTCTCCACCAAAATTTTTAATTAACTCATGAGATTTTTGTCCATACTCAAAAAGCTTTTTAGAGAAGTTTTGAAATGCTTCTCTACCTTTTAACTTCTCAACCACTTTTCCCATGCTATCACCATCGGCATGAACAATGGCATAATATTTATGATAGGGTTTAAAGGTGTACTCTTTATTATCAAAAATACTCTCTTCCTCATCATAATTCAATAGAGTTTTTATCTCTGGATTCTCTTTTAGCATATCAAATAAAGAAATTTCAGGCAATGAGGGAAATGATTTATTTTTTCCAAATGCTTCAGTCATTAAAAATTTGTTATTTGTCTTAAGCATTTTACTAAGCTTATTCTCTTGGTATTGAGCCACCTCTACAAAGAGTTCAGCCGTATCAAGATAAGGAGTTATCTCCAAAATAGGGTTTGCCCCATCTTCTAGCTCTTTTTCTACAATGTTTATCTGAAAATAGCTCTTTAGAAAGTTATGGTCTACTTTGGTATCTTCTGATAGATAGTGCAAGACCTCATCCACTCTTTTTTTAAGTCTCTCTTTATCTCCTCCATCCTCATGGGCTTCAAAAATAAATCTATCATGAAAAAGTCCTATCTCTTTACCACTTTCAAAAATACTTTTATCTTTAATATACGGCACAACAAACTCACGCTCTTGAAACTGCTCTATAATCTGTTTCATCACATAAGAAAAGATATAACTCCCACCCCAAAGCTCACGCGTTTTTTTGGCATCTTTTAGGGTTTTATAAATTGGTCCTATGGTTAGGGCTAGGTAGGTGGTCATCTGCTCTCCTTAATCTCTTTGAACATACTTACGAGCTTTGTGTAGTCTCTATTGTTATGATACTCTGAATCAATATATTTCGATAAATCCAAATTGAAAGCAAACTCAAAAAACTCATCAAAAGAAAATTCATTGGGTGTCGTAAGCTTTAAATCACCACGCTTATTAACTTTTATAATAAACTCTTTATTTAAAATCTTCTCTACACTCTTATCAGCCCAAAAATAGATTCGCATATTGTTACCCTCTTTAACAGGTTTAAAGGTGATAGGCGATTTGAATCGGTCGACTTTTTTATTGTTATCTCTCTCCGTATGCTCTTTATCAACCGAGGCTCGATACGACATCCAACTTTGACTCGAAGAGAGACCAAAAAGGTCACGCACAATATGTTGTGCGTCAGAGGAATAGTGTAAAGGAGCATCTTGATTAGAGTGGGTATCTTGCTGAGTTCTTAACTCTTTACCCATATAGGCTTGTTTTATTGCTCTTTTATCCCATGTAATCCCTTTACTTTTCGCATAAGCAAAAATAACAGCTTTCGCATAGATTCCTCTAAAGTTTGCTGTATTGATTCCTGCTCTTAAAAAGCTATAAAAGTGTTTAATATCCTCTTCCCAACTGTTAGGGTTTGCTGTAAAACTATAAACTTTATGATTGACCAAACGCTTATTGAAAGGTGTATTCAAATAGAAACTACCAAACCCTTTTGATTGTCGTGTACCAAAGTTTGTATTGGCTAAAAAAGCTTCAAAGTTATCATTTAGAAATTTTAATAATTCACTTTTATAAGAGAAAAGCGTTAACTTAATACGGTTTTGATTGTGCTTAAATTTTTTATACTCTCCATCTCCCATATTTCCAAAAAAGAGTGGATTACTCTGTTCTTTTCCTCTTCTATCTATAGTTTCAATGGTCTCAGCATTACTTAAATCGGGTGATATAGAAACCTTATAATCCAAAGCCCTCTCCTGCCCTGAAATTAAAAACCCTTTATAATCTATCTGTTCTTTTTCAAACATCTCTATAAGAAACCTATCAAACTTAGGCTTCAACTCGGTAGCCCGAAGCGTTGCACCACTCTGTTCACTCTGAAAGTGTATGAGTGGAGTGTGTTGCTTTAGGGTAAAATCTATTTTGAATCTGCTCATTTTGTCTCCTCTATTTTACTTTTATTTGTTTCATTATCCTCACTATTAGATGAACTCTTATCTCCTATTAAAAATATGGAACTTACAATAATAGTTGTCATAACTACACCTAATAGTAACTCTTTCCATGAAGAGAAATATTTTTTAGTTTTTTTAGGTTTATTTAAATAAATCAACACCAAACCAACCAGCATCACTAAAAATATTGCCCCAAGCCCTATAGTAACAGCCTTACTATCTTGATTGAAGTCAAAAATATTCATCCCATAGATACCTGCCAAAAGTGTTGGTGGTAGAAAGAGTGAACCCAGTTGGGTTAAGCGATTCATCTGCTCTTTCTCTTCACGCTCTTGTTCTAAAAAGGCATAGCTATTAAGTGAACCTATCTCCTGTCGTAAATCCTCTATATCTCTTTTAATATTTAATATATTTATAGCTTTATCATAAAGCTCTATCCCTTGGTCTTGGGCTGTTACCTCCTTAAAATATAATTTATTGACAAAACGCAGATAATTTTTATATAGAATAGAGATATTTTCAACAGAGGGGCTATCTTCTCCACGAACATCCGAGATGGCTGTTATCTCATCTGAAAAACGTAAAATAGAGGCTCTTTGAACCAAAAGAAGTGAAACCATTTGAAAGTACATGGTCTTAACATGATTTAGTAAAATTTTTTCTCCAAAATAGTCCCTTTTACTTAAAACTATAAATGAATAACGGGTAATTCCATAAAATGTTCCATAATTATTCCAACGCTTATAGGTCGCTTTTCCGATAAACTCTTTATGCATCTCATCATCTTGCACAGTTATATCATTACCATCAACAAAGACATATTTATACCAATTTTTATTCTCTATATTTTTTTGTGTACAAGAAGAAAAATCATCATTTCCATACCATGAGAGAACAAACATACGATCATCTATAATGGGTTGTATGTAATTTTTATTTTTTGTATTTTGATTGATACTAAAAGTATCTGAACCTAGAATCTCTTGAATATAACATGCTATCTCAATCTTCTCATATTTTCTACCAAACAGTTCAGTAATACCATTGACTGTGATATAATCAGGTAAAAAAGCTCCTTTCGTAGCATCTGAACCCAAATCATCACCTATAAACTGAGGATAGACTCTACGAGCATAATCATTTATTTTTAAAACATCTTCCACTTCAGGGTAATTGTAGTTTTCAATTTCAAAAGAGAGTATCCCTACCCCTGTATCAAAAAGCCTAAGGTTTACCCCCTCTAATTTTAAATTATAAACATCTCTACCTTTTATTTTTAGCCTAAAATTATCATCTTCTATTTTCTTTTTAAAGTAATAGGAGGTTGCTCCCTCTTTAAATGTTTCAGCTGTATTGAAAAGCGAATCTTTAACAAAATCATGAAAATACACTATCTCATTGTAATCAAAGTTATCATCTACTCTAAATGGTTGATAGTCCCAATCATCTTTCTCTAAACTCTTCTTTAACTCATCATCTATCTTTACACGCTCATCAAAACTATATTCTCGATAAAACTCATGTTTATCCGTTATCTTCTCAATAATCTTATCAAACCGAAACGGAAACATAAAATTATGATAACTTATAATATTTTTGCTATCCCCTACATTTTTCTTCATCTCTACAATCTCCTTGACTAATCTATTCGATGAAATCGAACCTATGTATTTACTATCAAACCCAAAAAAACCACGACCGTGGTAGGCTTGACTCTTCTCTATCTGCTCTTTATATTTCTCTTTCAAAAAACTTATATTTCCATAATAAGTTAAGCTTTTTTGAGAATAGACTAATAAAGGACGTTTTTCAAAATTATCCACAATGGGAGAAAACTTCTCTAGTGATGTTTCTAAAATATAAAGTCCATCTTCTTCTTTAATGTTCGTTATCTCTTCTAAAGCTTGGGCTTCTTCTTTGGCTGTCACTCCTTGAATTGCTCGGTCTCTTTTACGGATGTCGGCTATCTCCCCTTTTGTCGCTCCAAAACACTCCATGGCTTTTATGTGACCCACATCATTATGGGCTATAAGTTTTTCCTCTCTTGTGGGTTTTTTCCCTAAAAGCGTTAAGAGTTGTAAAAGACTAGCCTCCTTGTCAGAAAAATCATTATGATGGTCAATACGTTTATAGTTTTCTGGTAGCTCCACATCTTCTTCTAGTTCTATACCATATATAGTATAATCATCGCTAAACTTCTCTAGCTCATTTTTGTAACTACTGAGCTTTGCTCCCCATGCTAACCCTTTATCAAAAAAATTTATCTTTTCTTTTCTCAATATCGCTTTGATGGTCAACATCTCTAAGTCTTGACCACCCAAAAGAAAAACTATTTTATCTTTATTCAATCTATTTCCTAAATATTATCTGTTCTCTATTTTAACTCCCTAGTTTTAAATACTTTCAAATAACTTCTTATTTTAAACTTTTCATCCCTCTTCACTATACTTTGTAACATATATCTATAAGTCAAAACATTAAAAAACAACTGCAAACATCTAATTTAAATTTTTCCCAAGTGGTGACTAAAGAGATAAAAACGCTTGGCTGAAATGCCCCATAGAACCTCGAACCCAAAGAGTCTAACAAAATTTTAAACAAAAGGATAAAAATGCACATCACTTACCATGCTGCACAGCGTTTCTTACAACGTGTCTTTGAGTTTACATCCTGTAATAAAGAGCAGATAAGCAATGCGATTAAGCTTTTGGAGCGTGACCTATTTAATGTAGAGTTGCGTTCCAAGAGCCGAGTTATTTTGCCATCATTTCCTAACTTTCACGGTGTATTCATTGAAAAGACGCTTGTGACGGTTGTTCCTAAACGACCCAACGTGACACTTTAAGTTCCATTTCCCAAGTGGTGACTAAAGAAGATAAATCTGCCTGTGATGGCTAGTGGATACTCGAACCAAAGAGTCCAATAACAATACTAAAACAAAGGATAAACATGATTCCCATTCCACTATGTGCCCAAATTATTGTGGCTGTAGCAACGGTGGTTGTCGGTAAAGAACTTCTCGAAGATAAAAAGTAGAGATTTTCCCAACTGGTGACTAAAGAAAGAAGATGTCTGAGATGATCCAGCCAACTCAAAATGAAGAGAGCTAAAACAATTAACAACAAGGAGAAAAACAATGGCAAATCCACTATGTGAACTGGTTTGTATTATTCTTGGAGACAAGTAGTAATGCAATACCTAAATATCAACCCTCTTGCCCCTAAAAAGGTCAACTAAACTTAAAAGAATAAAAGGAAAACAATGATTATGGAATACCCTATGAGAGAAGCCCTCTTTCTGCCTCCACTTCCGTGGCTCTTGGCGTAAGGATGGTTTTGATTATGTTGCGTGTCTGCGATGACTAATGAGAGAAGCAAAATGAAGCTTTCTCTCTTTTTTTAGGCAAAAAAGTAGTCTGACTTTAAAATCTCATCCAAATCAAATGATGATTTATTGACATAAGGAATCTTTTTTTGCTCTACGTTAAAGACCTCTTCCCAAAATTGACATAACTCTGGCAATATCTCTTTTTTATGTAGTGTGACAAATGCCTCTCTTAATGTCAGGGACAACAATCCCACATCATTGGCATGGGTAGCAAATGAGTCATGTACCGTAACGATGTCATCTATCCCTCTTTGAGCCAACACATTCACTGTCATCATGAGGTGTGAGGCATCTAGTGAGTGAATGTAGTTGGGAGAGAGTCCTTTTTTATGTGCTGAAGCATCCAATTCATCGCTATATATTTTAAACTCTACCTTTCGTCCACCATCAATAGAGACCTTTACCTTATCTGATTTAAAATCAACCTGTTGTACCTTTAGCCCTAGTGGGGTTTCCCAAACAATAGGATTTTCTGTTTTTACAATATCAGAAGCATATTTTTTCATCCATCTTTTATATTTGGCAGGAGAAGAGGAGACAGAACTTAATGCCTTTTCTAAAAGTTTGGTTAACTCCAATGCTACCAAATAACGTTCTCTCTCTTCTAAATGAGACAAAACACCTTTGGACTCTATCTTCTCTAAAAGAGCTTTTGCTTTCCCCTCGGTACTTGAACCATAAGACTCTGTCATCACAGGCCCCTTGACAAAGGAGCGATTGATTAAATGTTCCTCTAAAAACTTTGGATACAGTGAAGAGGGTTGAAGTATATACTCCTCTTCTATAGCAAAAGCTTTCCCTTTTTTTAGGGTTATTTCATCTCTTTTAACAGCTCGTTTCGCACGTTTAACCAAACGCTCTAATTCATCTATCATAGAGTTTCTAACCTCCTCTAAATCTTCGTCCCCTACCTCTTTACGTACTTTTCGTTCAATTTTTGTTACAAATCTCTCTATCTGCTCTAATTCTTTGAGATTAAAAGAGATGCTCCACTCTATACTCTTTAAAAGATAAGTGCTATAGTACTGCCCAAAAGTCAACACCTCCTCTTCTAACTCTTCCAAAGATTCAGCCACCTCAGACAAATGATACTCTGGCTGAAAAACTTCTCTCTCCTCTTGTGCATAAAACAATCCCTCTTGCTCTATTAAATCCTCTTTTTTCTCTTCAAAAACTTCAATTTGTTCTTTTACTTTTAGCGTTAAATCACTTGCCACTTCTGCATAAAAGTCACTCATTTTCAGCTCATCATACTCATCATAAGAGGGTAAAACATTGACTTTTTTTGCCCCATCAGTGTCACAAAGCAATGCTGTAATATGTTGAAAACCATTATTTGAACCATCTATGGCTACAGGAATACCTGTTTTAAATATTTCAGGATTTGCTACATAACGCTCATACTCAAAACACCATGCCAAAAATTTAAACGGGTCACCTGCTCTTTTCCAAAAATTCTCTTTTCTATAATCTTTGGCACAAGACAAAATAAGATTATGATTTTCTATAACCCATGCTACACGCTTCTCAAAAACCTCTTTGTCTACCTCACCATAACAGTTTGCCCCATGAATAAAAAACCATTTTTTTCCCTCGTCCTCTAAAGGTTTCTCTTTGGCAAAAAGTAACAGAGACTTAGGCATATCTCCCGATTGAGGATGCAGTAACGTCTGTTGAGGGTAGAGTCGCCCTCTAAAATCCATACGCCATACAAAATAAAATGCCTCAAACTCTTGCATCTCTTTAGCAATCTCTACAATGCTGTCAAAACCTTGTTTATACTTGGCAATCTCGTAGTATATTTCACTGTCCAGCTTAAAATCAGAAATATTTTGATTTTTTTTAATCGCTTTAAGTCCTTTATCTATACGTTTTTTATCACTTATACTCAATTGATGATTTTTAACTTTAATGTACTTTGTTTTTTTAAAATGCTCCTCTATTTTAGTTTTGGATTCCAAATAGATATTGGAAGAGAGTAGTTCACGCAAAATTCTATAGTAGGCAAAATCAACACGATTTCTTTTTTTCATGTAGTTAATATCAGTATGGTAGTCCAAAAGAACCTCTAGCATCTTACCATTGATCTTAAACGGGGTCTTTTGCAAGTGATTTACAGCATCTAAAACTGTAGAGGGAATCCTTTTTCCATGAAGAGCTTCTCTGTCTTTTTTGCTAGAAGCTTTTATGAGTGAAAGGTCAAAGTATCCTTTCTCATCGGCGAGAAAACCCCCTCCAAACATCTCTGTCCAAGACAATGGCTCTATCACCATGGGTTTGTAAACCATTGATGCACCATGAGCAATACGTTTGTCGGTTTTGTTCATCTTCTCTAACATCTCAGGATTGAGCTTTAGATAATTAAAGTTTTTCTCATCATTGGGCTTGGTATACTCTTTAATTACCTCTGCTTCTAGTGCGAGGTCAAGCATTTTTTGTCCAAGCTCCAGCTCTACTTTTTGACCAAGAAGAGGTTTAGAGAGTTGTTCTAAATCTAAAAAATTGTTATACAGATACGCACGATGAGCATTTTTCAGCTCTTCTGCTTTTAGCTCTTCAACAGAGCTTAAAAATCTCCATGCGATTCGAGCATGAAGCGACTCTCCAATTGCTCCTCCAAAACTCTGTCGAGCATTTGCAGAGTTCTCTTCATCAGCATTGTCATTTTGTTGTAAAGAGAGTAGATGTACCATGGCTAAATTAACAATCTCATTGCTTCCAAGTTGCCAAATGGCTAAAGCAACACGTTGAGGCATATCTTTGAAAAGTAGATTTTTCTCATGTGCCAAAGAGCCATAAAGGTCAGCTCCTATAGAGAGATGTTTTTCTAACGCTTTTAAAACCTCTTCTATCCCTTTTTTTAAGAATTTTTCATCCATAGAAGCAAAATTATTTTTACTCTCTTGAATCGCTTTTAAACTCTCTTTCAAACGTTTTTTATCAAAAAGTACCCAAGCCAAAGGTTTGGCTACAGCATCATGAATGTTTTTGTACTCTACACCTAAAAGTATGGCATAGTGGTCATTGTCTTGTTGGATTACCTTACCCACTACCTCTTGAAGATACTCCAAAGTAAACACCTCAACCACTTCAATAAACTTTTGAATATAGCTCAAAAGCCCCCCTGCCTTGGCAAAGCTTTGAACATGAGAACTTTTGTTAGAGAGCAGTTCTTCTATTCGATTTTCAAGTAAATCGTAAGAGCCTTGTTGTAACTCTTGCTGTTTTACCTTCAACTCCATTATCTCCCCCACTTACTTGCTAGTTCATTCAAACTTTTTTTATTCTCAGCCTCTAAAAACTCTTTTTTTATCTCTACATCAAATGCCTCTTTTATTTTAATTCTAAAGCTATTTTTGGAAAAATTAAAGGCATTATAAATACTTACTTTTTTCGTTTGAGCACGATAAATGAGTGATTGACCAAAGTTCTTTTTGGCATATTTTAGGTGGGGTGTTTTATTTCTTTCTATGTTCACAATAAGACTTGAAGAACTCGCTCCAAAGTACTCCATCACTGAGTCACTTTTGTAGATAGTATGTATGGGATCGAGAGAGTCTCCTATTTTACATTCTATAAAGCCTATTTTGTTATTTTTTATAATCAAAATATCAAACTCGTTGGTTACCTCAATCTGTCGTCTTTTAACCTGCTGTTCATCAAAGCGTATTTTAGCTCCCACTTTTATGTCATCAAAATCAAACTGTTTTAGTTGTAAGTAAATAAAGTCTTCAAAAAGGTAACCAAATCGTACAAATGCTTCTTGCCCCCGAATAATTCCTTTTTCATCAACAATTTTTAAACGCTCTAAAGCATTCAAAAACTTAGAGTATCGACTCTTTAGTTCTTTTGTCTTACGATTTTTTAGTAAAAAACGTATATTAAAAAGAGCTTTCACATCAGAAAAAAGTAGCTCCAATACCTCTTGGTTTTTCTCTATCTCTTCTTTGCTATTTTCAAAAAGAAGTTCTTCTCCCATGAGAAGAAGAAAGTCTTCGATATTCATCGAACGCTCAATTTCTCTATTGGTAAATCCATTTTTCGTAATAAGGTTATAACTGTTATCTTTACTGTCGTAAGCAATTACCTTACCATCGTTAGACAAAATAATAGAAGACAAAACGGTAAAAAGAGCAACATCAGCTCCCAGTCCATTTAAATAAATATCTTCGCTTTTTCCTTTAAAAACCTCTGCTATTTGTTGCATATCTTTCTTACTATCTTCATCGATTTCTATCATTTTAATCTCGGGAGAAAGATTGTACTTTGCATTAAAACGCTCTATAGAATTTTTAAGTTCTGTAGCATAAGCTTTGTCTACAACATCATGGTCATAAAAAAGTATGTGTCGTGTGATTTTTTTTGCAAATTCGTAAATAATTGGTAAGTAGTCGGTACGTCGCGAGTGGACAATGGTTAAAATCTCCATTAATTTTCCTGAGTTATTTTTAGACTTAGTATAACAGCTTTTTTAGAAAAAAAATCGAAATTAAAATTAATTTCCTCTTTTAGAGAGTTTTATCTTATCATAAAACTCTCTAGTCCAAAAGAAAAACCCTACTTAACAGCTTTCCCTAAATCCCACATAGGCATAAAGATTCCAAGTGCCATTAACAAAACCAAACCAGCAATAAAGAAAAGCATAATAGG